>Ga0214542_1009033_pt1 | contig 15904 bp, 7 predicted proteins | sample CNSS1metaG_FD_160096 | JGI IMG/M metagenome (GOLD analysis project Ga0214542, IMG submission 160096) | Root nodule microbial communities from cowpea collected in UCLA plant growth center, Los Angeles, California, USA - CNSS1 | ecosystem: Host-associated > Plants > Roots > Nodule | place: USA... | reverse complement strand
AAATTACTTAATAATAATTCCATATATTGAAGATACAAATAATATTTTCTAAATAAAAAAAAAAAACTCCTTATAAGTTATTATTGATATTGAAGCACCAAAAACTTTATTTGCTGAAAGAAATAAAGAAAAATCTCTTTGAAAATTTCATTTTTAAAGTTATTTTCAAAAAAACCGCCACTTATTGTAATTTTTAACGTATTTCGATAAAGAAATTTTAAGAATAAAAATTCTACCTTTTCAAAGCAAGTTGAAGTTATTTTTTTATAAATATATATATATATATATATATATATATATATATATATATATATATATATATATATATCATAAATTAAAAAAAAAAACGTGCTAATTTTTATTAAAAGAACCACTTTAAAATAGGTCATTCTGCAGTCTTATTTTTCTTAAACACGAAGAAATACATACATTGTACCAATCAATTGGGTAGAAATTAAGAAGAAAAAAAAAAGAATACGTAGAAGAACCGCATGGGATAAAAAAGTAGTATTTGAAGTAAAGATTGAATTTATTCGAGAGCGATCGATAACTAGTAACATGGTGCAAAGAAATTGCTCTTTAGCACAACCATATTAAAGTCATCCTTATCTTTATATTAATTACTTGATTGGTTTATACAAAAAACTTTATCGGAAATAACTGACACTAATAAAATTTAAGTTTAATAATATATGAGATTTAGATTTAGATTTGAATTTTTATTCATTTTTTTTCTTAAAAGTGAATCCATTCAACTACATTGATATCACTTATTAGATTTATAGATGAATTTTATTATAAAGAACAAACACAAATAAAATCTGAATCCAATTATATAAGATATTAATACTACTCTCAACTCAAAACTTTTAAGATAATGAATTTATGGCAAGAATTCTATAAAATTATATATAATATTAACACCGTTAATTTCTTTGAATATTATGATAATGTGATAAAAAAGTTGTTAGATTAGAAGAAGAGAAAGATGAGAGAGAAAATAGGAAAAGGGGATTTTAATGAAGAAAAAACGTCACTTGCTTTTACCTACCGCGTAACGGTCCCACAATCCATGGTGCTTGCTGAGTTGTTGGCTACAACACCTTTATATGCACACACATCTTCCCAGAATAACTCACCAACAACAAATTCCAATCCCACTCCTCCATTCTTCTTTTCAGTGTTAAAACTCTCTTCAACAACAATAATTATTATTAAAAAAAATGGGTAGCCTTGAAGAGGAAAGAACAACTGTAGGATGGGCAGCAAGAGACCCTTCTGGGATTCTCTCCCCATACACCTACAATCTAAGGTCATCATCTTAAGTTCCATCTTCTTCTTTTTTTTTTTTTTTTTTTCTTTTTTTTATTGTTTTTATTTTTTTTTTTTTTTTTTACTCTTCATTAGTGTTTGTAATCTGTGTAGTATTTCATATGTGTAAAACAAATTTGCAGAAACACTGGCCCTGATGATGTTTACATCAAAGTTCACTACTGTGGAATCTGCCACTCTGATCTCCACCAGATTAAAAACGATCTCGGCATGTCCAATTATCCCATGGTCCCCGGGTACACGCACTCATTAACTTTATCACTAATCATGCTTGTTATTTGTGTTTTTCTGGTTGTTTATCAGTGATGAATTTTGTTCCAGACACGAAGTGGTTGGTGAGGTACTGGAGGTGGGGTCAAACGTTAGCAGGTTCAGAGTTGGTGAAGTGGTTGGAGTTGGACTCCTCGTAGGTTGCTGCAAAAACTGCGGGCCATGCCAGTCGGACATTGAGCAGTACTGCAGCAAGAAAATCTGGTCTTACAATGATGTTTATGTCGATGGAAAACCCACTCAGGGTGGCTTTGCAGAAACCATGATCGTCGAGCAAAAGTAATTTATTTATTAACTACTGTTTCAATTTTAACTTAGTTCGATCTGCAATCTCCATTTAAAAATTTGATTATGCATTTTTGGGTGTTAGGTTTGTGGTGAAAATCCCAGAGGGTTTGGCGCCGGAGCAAGCTGCGCCATTGTTGTGTGCTGGTGTGACTGTGTACAGTCCACTGTCACATTTTGGGTTGAAAGAGAAAGGGTTGAGGGGTGGAATATTGGGGCTTGGAGGGGTGGGACACATGGGGGTGAAGATAGCAAAGGCATTTGGCCACCATGTGACTGTGATAAGTTCTTCCGACAAGAAGAAACAGGAGGCACTTGAACATCTTGGAGCTGATCAATATCTTGTTAGCTCTGATGCCACTGCTATGCAGGAAGCTGCTGATTCACTCGACTACATCATTGACACTGTGCCTGTTGGTCACCCTCTTGAGCCTTATCTCTCTTTGCTCAAACTTGATGGCAAGTTGATCTTGATGGGGGTCATCAACACGCCTCTGCAATTTGTTAGCCCCATGGTCATGCTAGGTAATCATGTTGCTTTTGGGATCACTTTTCTGTAACTCATTATTATCACGTTTTCTTGATCTTGCAATGTTAATGATGTGTGTTGGTGTGGTGCAGGGAGGAAATCAATAACTGGAAGTTTCATTGGGAGCATGAAGGAGACAGAGGAGATGTTGGAGTTCTGGAAAGAGAAGGAACTGAGCTCTATGATTGAAGTGGTGAACATGGATTACATTAACAAGGCTTTTGAAAGGTTGGAGAAGAACGATGTGAGATACAGGTTTGTTGTGGATGTGAAAGGGAGCAAACTTGAAGAGTAAAAAGCATGCTGCGCTCAGCATCTTCAATCATGGAGGAGAGTGTGGACGGTTAAAGTTGTGTTTGTTTATTACCAAGAGTGCTCTGTTTTCTCTGTTTTTCTCTGTTTTAGCTTCACGCCTTTCATTCAATATTTTACATGAAAGCAAAAGATTCTACACCACTGCGACTCCTTGGGTTTTGTCGTGTTAAATATTGATTTGTGGGTCAATGAAAAAAAAAAGGAGAGAGAAAAAAAAAAGTGGATGAGTGGGTTACCAAATCTGAGTTGCTTGACCTTTACCTAATATTTGACAAAGAGACATCATCTTCTCTGAGTCACATACGAATCCAAAATATCATCTTAAGATTCTTTCTAATCTTCTTTTGATTCTCTTGTTCTGCCCTCTCATGTGATGTGGCCCTCAATTTATGTAGTTAATGAAGGAAAAAAATCTATACATATTATTACAAGTATTTTTGTGATGGTTTCAGATGAAGTTTCTTTTTGACCATGTAGGGATATCATAGAAGTAAATTTCTTAATATAACCAGAAAATAATGTTTCATAAATAAACTATTAAACTATGTTTTGATTTCGTCGAGTTCTAAATCTAACTATGTTTTTTATTTCGTTGAGTTCTAAATCTACCATATATTTATTTATGTCATCGTAAAGTAATATTTAATTAACAAAAATTATAAGCAATACGAGAGATACATATACAAAATAAATATATATAATATTTAAAAAATCAAATATGTCTATTTAAATAGAAATTAAACTATAAGTTAAATAAAATAAAGAAAGGAAAATTATATTTTAGTGAATACCTTATTAAAATAAAATTTTATTAGCTATATGATAATATTTAATGTCATTTGACTTTGTACCATAGGTATTTCCGACTTAGTAGTTGATGATTTTTCACACATTAATGATCGATGGCACATGTTTAAAATGGTTTATATATTGTGTATCTTTCTTTTTTTACACATTTTAAATAAGTTATGTAATTATTCATCATTTATTTGATTTTTTATAAGTATCTTATGTTTTAATTTTATACATTATAAACAAATCTCACCATTGCACTTACTTTTTATTCTATAAATGCATATATTTTATATATGACTAAGTGGATAACATGTCCTTAGTATCTACATCTTTATATAAAAGTGATTTATTTTCAATAAATAATTATGTTTTAAATTAAAATAATTATATTACTAATTTTATCTTTTTAAGTAACATTTTTTTTATTTGATTGTTTTTATAAATTTGAATATTTCTAAAATTAAAATAATGACTTATCACAAAATATTATCTATAAAATAATTAAATTTTATAATAAAATTGTAAAAAAAATATTTATTTTTATAATCATAATTTTTTTATTATCATAAAAGAAGTGAATAAACATAATTATTAGTATATGTAAAAAAGTTAAATACAATAACAGTTTTTTATTTTTTTTCTAGAAAATCTTAATAAAAGAAATGTAAGTTATACAAATAATAGTGTGTTTGAATTTGAATTCTACCTAATAGTTGTCCATATTATATTTTTCCAATGATTATCAACAACATTCCCATTATAAACTTTACCTTCTTTGGTTACCAAAATCACCAATAGATGTGGAATAAAAAGGTGGATTTGTTTAATAAACAAATAAAAAATAGAAAATTGAAAGTGTATGTTTGAGAAGGTGAAAATAAAATGAGAGGAAAAAAAAATCGTGAAAATGAGAATATGAGATTTGATCAAAATACAAATGTGAAAGAGATCAAAATATAATTAGCGGAATTAGCATGGAAATTGTTTGCATTATATTCATTGTTTCTGCATCACAATATTATATATATATATATATATATATATATATTGATTAAACAGTAAATAAAAGATAACAATATCATTACTAAAAAATAATATTTTATTTTAAACTTAAAGAATGATAAAAAGAAAAAAGAATTAACAATTAAATTTTAACCCCTTTATCTTTCAAATACGAAGTAAAGTGACACATTTTAAATAGTTTTAAAATTTAAAAAAAATGTGAAAAGTCACCTCAAATTAAAAAACAATTATCAAAATATCATTACTATCTTGAAAAAATGGTCTTTGAAAAGTGAACCGCAACCAATCGAACAATTTTTCTTTACTCTAACGTTGTTTCCTCGATAAACGTACACAAATGTGAAGAAATTTTTGTTTTATAAAATATTAAGTACGTCTTGAAAACACCATTTTGTTTTCCTCTTTTCTCTTAAAAGTATTAAATTATAGGATAATATTAAGGTATTGGTTAACTAATAATAAATGTACATCGATATAAATGTAGTGATTAAAATAATATAAATGTATATAATAAATTTTATAAAAATAAAAATATTTTTTTAAATTTTTAGATAATAATTTACTGTTACAAAATAAGAATTTTAAAATTTTTAAGATCTCTATTTTAAAAAGGAAAAAAAATCAATTAAAGTTTTAAATAGACACTTTAATTGTTCTTTTTTTTAACATTTTTAGATGTTTAACATTAATTTTTTTGTTGGTTCTTTTGTTAATTTATACTTTCTTATGTTATTTTTTTAAAATTTTAGGTGTTTAACACTATTTTTTTGTTGATTTTTCTATTAATTTAATTTTTTTTTTATATTTAATTATATTTAATTTTTAGCAACATTAGTGATTTTATTATTTAATTAATTTTTAACTTTTATTTGTGAACATTAAATAAAATATTAAATACACATGTACAATATTTATGAGCATTTTTATCCTTTAAAAAAAATAAAGTTACATTAATGATTATTAGGTCAAATTCTATTTAATATCATATTTACCTATACATTTGTATATTAATTATTCTTAACCAGTATTTTTATGACACTGGTTAACAAGACCCTTATACATGTGGATGGTGACATCTAAAACAATTAAAGAAAGTTGGTGTAAGTATTTTCGAGATTTAATGTTGATTAAGTATAATATCAAATTACACTATATGAATGTAGTAATTTATTTATTTATTTATTTATTCCATTTATCTTAATAGAAATTTTGATTTGTCACTCATTATTATACATTTTTTTATTTCATAGACTTTGACATTTTATATAATATTTAAAAGTCATCAATAATCTATTATTACATAATAATTTATTAAAAGTAAAAAATAAAATAAAAGAATTATTATTTTATTTTCTTCAACCAAACAAGCTTTATTGTTATATATAACATGTTCACTTCATTTTTCTTTAACCAATCATCATAGCAGGTCCTTCTTTGTGACAGAGGGTCTTGACCCCAATTTGTTTTAGATCTATATAAATTAATATATAATTTAAGTTTTTTTATTTTAATATATTTGGTATTTAAAAATTTATGCATTTATATACAACTTTTGACACTTCTAACATATTTGTTGAAAATCCACTGCCAAATAAACTTTATTTTTATGATATTATTTTTTCACTTTTTTCATCTATTTTCATTTAATTTTTTATTCACCTTCTATTTTTGATTTAATCCAAGTTTTTTTTTTTCTTTCTAGCAGACAGACAATTCAAGAGGAATGAGATTTCTAAAAAGAAAGTTTTGACAAGATGTATTAACAAGATATGCAAACCTACTTCCAGTACACACTTTATTACAAGTTTAAGTCTACTAAAAGTTTCAAAATTAAAAATAAATAAATAAAAACTTAAAATCACTAAAATATGTTCTTCCTGTAAACTTTAGTCGATTATAACGAGTGTGGTAGAAAGATGTATTAAAAAATAGTATATTTTAGGATTTCAAATAATATAATTAGAAATAAATTAAAATATTCTAACTTCAAATAACAACTTCAATTTCATTTTAACATTATTTTTCCTATCCAAAATTAAATTTATATTATATTTATCATAAAGGGTAAAATTGTAATCATAGAATTTCATTTATTAAATATAAAAATTAATTAAATATTATTAATCACATTATACGCAAGACTTTTATAAATTTTTCATTCATATTCAGTTAAATTAGACAAATTTTTTTTTTAATCCAAACAACTTCATTTTTATCTACAAATCAATGTAAATCTACACCCTAATCCAAACACATCATATCCCTTCAAATCCTTCAAACTAAATTTTTATTTCAACTAAAAAATAAAAAATAGAAAACATTGAATTTGTAGACTTCATTCCAAAGGAGTCGTACATCACAATTACGATTTATATAAGATGTCGTTAATAAAAATTATGATTTTCTATCCCAAGTCGTTCAACTCACATACGACTTTGTTCCTTTAATAAAAAAATAAAATACTTATTCTATTAATGTTAATATCACACTGAAGTCGTATTTATTGTGTACGAAGATAAAATACTCTGCTCTATAAATTCAAACAAAATTGAGCAAAAAAAAAGTATTTTAGCCTTATATTTGTATTCTATTCTTATTTATAATAATTGTATTTGTATAACATGAAAGAGAAATAATTAATTTTAAGAAGCCTTGATTGGTCCATATTCAATTAAGTTGAGCTAGTTTCAAGTGTAGGTTAAACTGAGTGAGATGAGTCTATGTTCATCCAAGTTGAGATTAACCTACACACAATTGAGTTAAGGTAGATAGACCCATCTAGGTCTTGATTCAATTTAGATCAAATTAGTCCTAACTTGACAAAAACAAATCAAGTTGAGCTTAAATAAAACTAAATCATTTAGCCCGAGTTGAGTAGAGTTAGCTCAAGCTTCATCGAGTTAAGTCATTTTAGCTTAGTCTAATAAAATTGAGTCAACATGAATCTAAATTTAGTTGACTAAAATTCAAGTTAAGTTGAGTCAAGGTAAAATCATATTCAATTGAGTTAAACTAGGTGAATGTCAAAGCAAGTTTAGTCCAATTCAACTAAGTTAATCCAATTCAAATTAACTTTAAGTTAAGTCGAATCCAAGTGATGCAAAACTAATCAAATCATATTTAACTAAGTTATGTTAGAATATGTTGAGTCAAGACACCAAATCACGAACATGTTAAATTAAGTTGGGAGAATCCCACGTTACATTGGATTGAGTTTACCTAGACTAAGGTTAAACTAAATCTACCAAAATACATAATTACAAATATGAAAAATTTCATTCTTTCAATAAAATTTAAAATTATTTAATTTTAACTAATTTAATTACTCCAATAAAATTCTAAAATTTTAATTTCTATCAAAATTTCTTACCCAAGAAGACATGTTTTGGTTAAAAAACATTTCAAACTATCTATAAATAAATAAATAAATAAATTAACCTCTTAAAATGCTTTATCCAAATAGTACCCCATAACCATGCTCAAGTATCTTTACCCGGATGACTCGTACAAATCCTACACAGGCGTAGACATTAGGTAACACATATTTTTCAAACATCACTATCCTACTGGTTTAAAAATTGAGTTGCGCATTAAAGTAATTTTATAAGTAGCCCGTACTCGCCATTGAACCACCAAACACCTCACTGTGAAGCAATATTGAGTCAGATAAAATACATAACGAGCACATATCATACATACAAAATGCCCCCTCCCCGGCTTTGATCAGCTCCTCGCTAACTCTTACTGGTACTTGCTCGAGTGGCTTCTAATGAAACTAAAAGTTAACAATGACTCCTTATGTGGCGAGCTAATGGGGAGACCTTTCATTTAAGTATCTAACCTCATCAAAGAATATATCAATAGAAATTGTTCTTTGTCGGGAGGAAAGCTACGGGATTGACAAAGAAAATTCATTACAATGAGTATATATTCATTTGAACAAATATTCTATCTAATAACTGTAAAAAATACACTGACTACCCTGACTTGCTACAGTCCAACTTTGATTGGTAGTAGTATTAGAAGGCCTAAAATGAGACATTGCTGGGCCAATGCATTCTTCAAACAAACAATCAAACATTCACCAAAGCCTTCTCATGTTATAGTTTTCCGAATACTCTATAACCTCAAGGACACGATAGGTCAAAAGTTCTAGCTGGAATGATCATATTTGTCGACTGAAGTACATGTTCATAAAGTATCTAGATGGATTGAAACCACTTAAAATCACTGCAAATAAGAAATTGGGTTCAGATGCAATATCAATCAATCATGAAATAACATAAATGATACCGCTCAATACTTACAAATAGGAGAAAGGACAATTACGATGCCAATGGGGTACAGAAAAAAGGTGGTCCTCTCCAAAAAAGGCAGAACTACAACCACAAATTATATCAAATAAATTCAACGGTATTAACAGTTTCCACAAACTCAACAAAAACTTATAGTTTCAGAGTTATACACACTCAATAAACAACTTTACCCAAAACATTTTAATGTACATTTATTCACTATGCTGACCATACATCCAACAGAGCCACATCATATGAAATTGTTCTCCATATCATACAAAAGGGGGACTTTAGAGTAAAAAACAAGTATTAAAACAGAATCACTGCAAATGAACATATTTATGAAGAGCTTAATTTGAGGATCCAGGCTCTATAGCCCTTAGACACTTTTCATGAAAAATACAGCCATACCCAAGGATATTACACTAAAAGAAGTATTATGAACTAATCTCAACGAGGTGAAATTCACTTACACAATCAATAACTTCGTATAAAATGTGAATTTCACGATCTAACTACTGAATTGTAGGTACTGCCTCCAGTCCTTTTTGTAACAATCTTACATGGAACGTTAGTCTTGATTATTTTCAGACTTAAACGTTTTCTCATCCCTATAAAATCAGTGGCTTTTTTTGGTCCCTATTAAATATTTGTTTGCTTTTGATCCCTTTAGATTTGAAAATCACTAATTTTTTCATCCCTAGAATTATAATACTAGTTAAAGGCTTATATGTTGAATAAAAGGTCAATCACCATTCTGTAATAACGCATAATAGTTTTGTGATATAATGTTTGTATATGACATCCAAAACAAACTCCTAAATAATCAATAAAATAAATATTATCTATCCGTCATAAATGAGTGTTAGGAACTAAAAAAGTTACAGGGATGAAAAACAATGAAAAATTTTATAGGGACCCAAATGAAGACTCACTAATTGTACAGGGATTAAAAACACATTTAGGCCTTATTTTTATAAGAGTCCCTCCAAGTTGTTTACCTCATTGATTTACATTTTTACAAAAACTCCCTTAAGTTGCCATACATCAACTAGGTATACAGATCGAGAAAAAGGAATTTCAGTGGTTTTAAGGGTAATTATGGAAAAATTACACAAATTGTTAAAAAATTTAATGCCATTAATTAAATTACCAATATTATTTAATTCTTGTGAAGCAGTTAAAAGGATCCTATATATATAGGATAAAAGATAGTGTATATTCTGAGATTTTTCATATTAAATCATATAAAAATTGAATGAAGATAACTAAATTATTCTTATTTTCATATCTTTTAAATGTATATAGTACATTAAATACGTTAATTTTGATGTGCATATAATTTATGCAACGCATACTTTTAATCTATTGGTGAGTTCTGGGATAAAATAATCTAGTAAAAGGTTGTTGAACTGCGTGTAAGAGTGTGTATGGATATGCTTTTAATCTATTCGTGAGCTATGGGATAAAATAATATAGTAAAAGGTTGTTGAACAGTGTAAGAGTGTGTGTGTGTGTGTGTATAAAAGTAAAATATTAATGAGTGAGAGAGAGAGAGGGTTACCATCATAACCTAGGAAATTTAGATAATGATAGTATGAAGCTCCCACCATGAACAGAAGATTTGACAGCAATACTGGAATGAAACCGTGAGCCACCAATAGAGGAGATACAAAATAATGGATCACTGTCAAGGGACCAGACATCAGTACCACTCTAATGCAAGATATTGTAGTTTCCTATATCATAACAGAGTTCACACTAACCAAGGAGTCAGAAATTACCATAGAGCAAAACAAACAATGGGAAGAAAGAGTTGCAGTGTACATCAAATGCATACATCCTTCCATGAGAAACCAAAACAAATATAATCAGCTATTGAAAAATAATTAACAAAATTATAAAGATAAGGGTGTTCTCAATTCAATTCTTTGCTTATCAATTGATCAGACATTTTAAAGAAACATGGCCAAATATTAGAAAATGTTCTCAAAATACTAGCAAACTAAGTAACACATGAAACAGGCACAATTACTTGAACTTACCATTCAACACGTTGTTCAACCACATAGCTATTTGGAGCCTCTTCTCGAAGATAAGAGTTAGTCAGGAACCTAGAGAATACACGGATAATATCCACCAGTGTTGGTACCAAGATCAAGTGATTAAAAAAAAAGGATGCAATAATTTGTACAGGAAGTACCCTTACCAACAAAAAGTTGCCAGAAATACACCTGTCAGTATAAAGTGGAAAAACAACACTGAGAAGATAACAAGAAGTGTATGGGCAGTACTATGGTCATACCTGAAAGAATATGGGAAAATACAATACCAAAAGTTAGTAGAGGCAGAGTGGGAACAAATATAAAGTAAAGTTACATAATGGATAATCCAATAACAATAGAGGTTTGGTTCATGATTCACGATTTAATAAGATTCACGTACCAAAGTCTAAATCAACTGAATGTTTTCATAAGGGAAGTTTTCAAAATATCCTCCTTCAGTTAAATAAATAAAATACAAGGATTTACTTTAGCTGCATTGCATATCCTTTCTGTTTTACAAAAGTATAGTGAATTTTAGCTACTGGTCCACAAGGAGCCACCACCATCAAATGTTCTAAAAAACTTACGCGGCACAATAAGCCAAAGTTGCAACTGCCAAAAGAAGACTGCAGATCACAACAAATGCAGGGTCATCACGTGCCCATTGATTCTTGGTTTCTAATATCAAACAATAAGAAGGAAATCATTAAACAATTTTTTGAAATCACCAAATGAAATTTCCTAATTTCATAAAACAGACATTAATTATACAATTAACTCTGAAGTCCTTTTTTCCTGAAACATTTGCATGATCGTGTATCACTAAAATAAGTTGATTTGCAAGCCTAATAATAAGCCAAAGTTCTTCATGACTCATCTTCAAAAGCAGCTCTCTGTGAAAGATTTAACTCTCGCATTCAAAGGTAATTTTACTTGAAAGAAACGTAAGCTGTGAAATTCTTAAATTCTATCCCATCATTGGTTGTGTCTGTCAGTTGTTATACGCATGTATAACGTTTACAAGAGATTCGTGAAAAGGGAATGGAATGATTAGGCCCAAATCAGTTAAAAACAATATTGCTCATAATCTCTTGTTTGAGAAGAATAATATTATGATCCCAAGTAAGTGAAATCAATTCACCAGTGAAGATAAAAGGAATTTCAGCATAAGATCAATGAATGATGTCATTGGCATCATTCATTAGTCATGGTTGTGAAGCCCACGAGTCAGTTTGTAGAACCATACAAGTCTACAGCTGTGGGCAGGGGAATCAAACAGACTCAACTTCAAACTCATTACTTGATAGACTCAACTGGACTCATTAGACTTCCATTCTCTCAGGAGCAGGAGGCTGGAAAAGGAATATGTACGAGCAGGAGGAGGCATGTGGGGCGGAAGGAGGCTGGAAAGGCTTCTGCCTCAGAGAAGGGCCGCTACCTGCAAACTAGGGTGATCGCCAAGTGCACCTTATTTTATACTGTCTCCTTATTTATTAAAACTTCACATTGGCTTCTGATTCTAATGTTGTTTAGTTCCACCCAGTGAATTTTAATACAATTTGAGGTATTTGAGTTTGTTTTTTAATCCCTATCATCCATTCTATTTGTACTTTCAATCCAGAATCAATGCACATTATTTGTGTTCTGTTATGTGTTTTCAGAAATAACCATTGGCAATTCTCCGAAGTAATCTATTGTGCTTTGCTATACTGAAATAATAAGCACTAGAGCACCATTCTGTTGGATGCTTTCTATGGTCTACTGCTTAAGTTTGAACCTTTCATTGTTCCCTATGACAATCTTTGTACTTTTCCTCACCACTCACTATAAGGAGTTTTACGAACATTTTGTATTAGGCCCACAAGTCAAGTTTAAGGATGCTCCACAAGTTTACATATAAACTCTTGGCTTTGACAATCTACCACTAAATGCATTTCCAATCTGACACTACATGTAAGATACTTACACCAATGACAACTATTTATTGTCCCTGGAACATATCACAAGGATGCAACTAGCCTAATGCACTATAAATTATTTCAAATAAATGCTACCCAAGGAACATAGCCTAGTAAAACAAGCTCAATAAGATTGGTGAACTAATCACTGTGAAAAAATTTGCACCAATAAATCAAAAAAGAATAAAAATATTCACAAGACACAGACTTACGTTTGTGATATTTAGTATGCTGATAGCTGCATCCGTTGTACAGTTCCATTCCAAGAACAACACCAAAAAAGCATTCAGAGAACCAGTTATAGAAATTTCAAATACACACAAAGCAGAAGGGTTAATCTCGACAAAGAATCATGAGCATACACAATAATAATGTCCCACGAAATTAGATTCACATTGCTATTGCGTTAGATCATGGTAACAAAACGCGAATTTCATTGCTAACAGCAAGGGGAAGGGCAGAGATCAGATGATTTAATTTACATGTACTTACACAACTTTCGGTGACGTACATAGATGAAGCATTTGCCAAAAAGTGTATTCAATATCCATTTGTTGCCACTACAAGAATAACAAACGAATCAGCACAGATTGAACACTGACGCCTATCGGACTCTTCAAATCAGAACAGCACAGTCCAACCTATTCAATTTTGAACCGAAACATTAAGAAATTGAGCAACAATTTGGCTTACACGCCGAGCAATTTAAGCAATGGCATTTAGGATGTAAGAACGAAAGGCAGAGATAAAAGCAGGAATTGGATCTTAAAATGGAGCGCGAAGTAAATCTACGAAATCGGGAAATTAAAGGAAGAGATCGGAACCTTGATGATTCTGCGGAGGTAAGGAAGCAGCATGGGATTATTAGGTCGAGAGGAAGAAGAGGAAGAAGAAGAACGTCCTTTGGAAGCTGTGGGTAACATCTTTGGCTTCGATGACTCCTTCTCTTCTCGATTCCTTTACCTCTTCTTCTGCAAACGATTCACGATTCAATTATTCTTTGTCGTGCTGTTATGTTTTGTTGATTGCGATCTCTGTATTTCTCTCCGGTAGCTACCTCGAACTCTCTCACAGATGCGAGATGGGATGGGAAAGGGCTGAAAAGTAAAATGACTACACCACCAACCTGGGCCAATTACAATCTCGGTACTGGACTCTAATCACCTTCTGACCCACTCTTTCTTACGGAGAAAAAAACCTTTCCCAATATTATCGATTAAATAAAAATTGTATTATAAGATTGCAAGTTTTATTTATATAAACTGATAATTACGCTTACATATTTTTTTATTAATAGTCATAAACAGTTATATTTTATTACATATATATTCTTTTATAAATAAGTGTAAATTATGCAACAATTTGTAAATACATAAGAAGAAATGGAAATGTGTTAACCGTAACATCTCATAACACATAAGGTTAGACGGTTAACAATTTGGTAAATGTAAAACTGTTAGGTTATGACTTTTTGTTCCTTTCATCATATATATCATTAGAAAAAATATTTTTTCTAGTTATTATAATTATATCACAATTTACTCTATCAGACAACAAAAAGTAGAAAAACAAGAAATAATAACGAAAATATGTTAAGTTGTCGGATTCATAAGAAACAGTGAACAAAAATATGTTAGTTGACAATGAAAAACATCTAAAATTTTCAATTCTTCTTCTTCTCCTCCATCTCACTCTTTTGTTAACTACCCCTTCACTTTTCTTTTTTTTTAATTCTGCCTCCTCTCCTAAGATTGATTTTTGTTCTTTTATCCAAAAGAGATGAAAATAAGGTGTCTGTGTGAGTTCCCACTCATTTATTCATTGTTTTCCAATTAGATTGAGATTTGATTTGACCTGTACATAACATATACATCCCATGGGATGATAAAAAAACAATTAATTAGTAAATTTTAAAAATTTGTACGTCAAAAATACGCAGCTCTCCGTGATTTTTTGTGACTTGTAAGTAAATTTGTGGTACACAAGAAATATATGTCATTGGATAACAAACAGAAGATTTATTAGTATATATAAAAAATTTTACTAAAACTAATATGCAGTTCTCACTCATTTGTTCATTGTTATTCACTTAGATTGAGATATTATTTGAGTTATTTTTTTCTTCAAGTCAACCACCTAGGACAATTAATGAGGGTAGATTTTTGTAAGTTATAATCAAATTTGTAGTACATAACAGGTACATACCATATGATTATATAAACAAAATAAATTTTAAATTTTAAAAATTTGTACTAAGAATAATACACAGTTGTCCATGATTTTTGTGACTTTAAGCAAATTCTGAATACATAAGAAATATATGTCATTGGATAACAAACCAAAGATTGATTGGTATATTTAAAAAAATTGTACAAAATTGTACAAAAAGTAATATGCAGTTCTCCACACATTTTATTTATTGTTCCCCACTCATATTGAAATATGATTTGACATGTTTTCTTCTTCAACCCAGTCACCCAGTGCAAGCAATAAGGGTAGATTTTTGTAACTGATAATCAAATTCGTGATACATAACATGATATCCAATAGGATGATAAAAAAAGATTAATTAGTAAATTTTAAAAATTTGTAGGAAAAGTAATATGCAGCTCCCCATGGTTTTTTTGAATTGTAAGCAAATTTGTGGTTCGTAAGAAATATATGTCATTGGATAACAAACAAAAGATTGATTAATATATCTAAAATTTTTTACAAAAAGTAATATGCAGTTACCTACTCATTTGTTCAATGTTCTCCAATTAGACTGAGATTTGATTTGGCCTGTTTTTTTCTTCAATTTAGTCACCTAGTGCAAATAATAAGGGTATTTTTTGTAACTTATAATCAAATTTGTTGTACATAACAGGTATATCCAATAGGATGATAAAAAAGAAAAATAGATAATAAGGTTTAAAACTTTGTACGAAAAATAAACGGAGAGCAATTTGAAGAAATGACTTTAAATCTTTGTGTATTGACCCCCAATCGAATTGTTTGGGATTCAGAAGTGAAGGAAATCATTTTACCTACTAATAGCGGACAAATTGGAGTATTACC
>Ga0214542_1009031_pt1 | contig 15905 bp, 12 predicted proteins | sample CNSS1metaG_FD_160096 | JGI IMG/M metagenome (GOLD analysis project Ga0214542, IMG submission 160096) | Root nodule microbial communities from cowpea collected in UCLA plant growth center, Los Angeles, California, USA - CNSS1 | ecosystem: Host-associated > Plants > Roots > Nodule | place: USA... | reverse complement strand
CATCGCTATATTATATGTAAAAGTTTTGACAATGTTGACTTCATTTTTCTTCCATATTATATGATTCATGACATACTTTATTCAGATCTCCTCATTTTGAACAATTTTAGGTACCTGAGGTTCTTCTGAAACCGAATCATTAATTATGTCAAATGAATCTTTTGGGATTTCCTCCTTTTTGAGTATGTCATCTTGCATTTTAGCTCACTTTCTCATTCAATAGTTTTTATCTTTAGAACTAATAGGCCTACCACGCTTTAGGCGTGTTATGAATTAATATAAATTATCTTTGGAGCATTAGCAACTGATATTAATTACCCTTTTTCTATTAGTAAAACATAAGGTAATTGATTGACTAATTTTGTAAATGAATTATCCTTTGAACTTCTAATTCACATTCTTTTATATGAGGATCAAGACGAGGTAATGATAATTCATTCCAACCAATATCTTTTTCCAATTGTTTTCTTTCTCCCCCTAATGTTGGAAAAACTTATTCATCAAAGTGACAGTCAAAAAGGCGAACTGTTAATAAGTTTCCTATTGAAGGTTCAAGATATTTTATTATTGAGGGAGAATGATATCCAATGTAACGTCCCGATTTAGTAGAATAATTCTAATAAATAAAACGTCGCATGTTTATAGTATAAAAACAAAAATATAGAGCACCGACGAAAAGTATATAAGAATCAACCTTTAGAGTTATTCATAGTATACTAAAAGGAATATCCAAAGGCACAACAAGAATGCCTCGAACAAGAATTAAAGAAACAATTTGGCAAAAGAATTGCTCACAAAGCAAGAAACTACCTAAGCATCAATGCTTTAAAAGATGCTCAAAAGAGCCATAACTAACATCCCTAAACTGGACAGCAACATCACCCTCATCTGAACGATCTCTAGGAATCTCCACATCTGCTCACATTAAACATTTGGTGATCATCGCAAAAAAGAAAAGCCAAACAGAGAACATACAACAAATAAAAGGGTGAGCTAGAGATAAAAGTAATTTTCATCATACATATAAACAAGCAGATTTTAAACAGCCATTTCAATAAGCACACAAGGCATGTGATGGCAAACAATGCAATGTTGGTATCGCGTAGCGGAATGATTAGAATTTGGACAAAACCCAGAGGAGGGTGAATTAGGTTCTAATAAAAATTGAGGTTTTAAAATTTTCCCTTTTAATATCAAAGATCAATTAAAATTATTTTCTTTATTTTAATAAACAAAATAAAATAAAGAAGAGTAGAGAAGAGAAAATTGCGCAAAGTATTTATATTGGTTCGGATCAAAAGACCCTACATCTAGTTGTTAATCTCTCAAAAATGAGATTAACTCAATCACTAAAATAAACCAAAGTTACAATTAATGATAAGAAAGATTAGGGTTTAGAAAACACCTTTCTTTAATCACACAAGAGCTGAAGACAACTCCCTTTAAATCCGCAAGGGATGAAAACACTTTCCTTGAATCACACAAGGAATGAACATGTCCTTTGAATCACACAAAAGATGATCGACTTCTCCTAGCAACAACAACAACACTCAATCATTCAAGATCCCACTTGATGAAAGTTATCGCTCTACCCACACTAGGTTTTTCAAAGCCTTCCCATAGAGAGTTCTTAAGTACTCAGACTTCTCTAACTTCAGTATTTTGAAATGAAATCCTACCACTTTATTTAGAAATTAGGTTAAGAATATGAAAAGTTAAGTCACAACTACCATAGATAATCGATTATATGATAATCGATTATCACATAAACTTTTGTAAAAATATTTTTCTCGCTATGATAATCTATTATCAGTTAGGATAATCTATTATCAGCAGGTGATAATCGATAATCAGTAGATGCTTTTCTCAAAAATCAGTTTTAACTAAGATAATCGATTATCACTAAGAATAATCGATTATTCCAGTGAGTTTTGCAAATAAATAAAATTCTCTTAGTGCTCTACGAGGTTTTTTCATTTGACTCTTGACATACTAATTTAACTATTTTAAATAACATACACACATTACAAGACCTAAATAACTAAACCCTTAAGTCTTCAATGTATCTCTTGAATCAAAGCATTCTTTTAAGTCTTCAACATTTTTCCATGCATCATCATCAAGTCTTCCATACTTCTTCATAAGTCATCATCATCATCAAAACTTCTTATTGAAGGAAGATGTCTATCTTCTTCTTTTTGTCAACAATCTCCCCCTTTTTGATGATGATCAAAAATTGCTGAAGACTTTTGATATGTCTTGTTATTAATAAACAACTTAAGAGAAAAGAGTAGTTAATCCAAATAAAAGATAATTAATTTTTCTCTCCTTTTTATCATAATCAAAAATGAATTCTTTAGACAAATCCCGCTAAATCAAATAACTTAAGTTCCTCTTAAAAAAATTGTTTAAGATATAAAACTCCTCTTACATGTAATATTTCCCCTTTTTGATAAACACAAACATTTCAAGAACAAATACTTCCCCTTAATCAAAGACTCCTCCCCCTAAATGAAAGAGAGACTCTAAAGATGAAAAAAAATATGGGTTTAAAGAAGGAAATGTTATATTAACAAAATGAACTCCAACGTACTAATTTGCATTTATGAAGTACCTAATTGTTGCTCATGGTCTAAGTTTTCTAAAAGCTCACTTAAATAGTAAAGAATTTGAAAATATGTGTTCTATTATGCAAGATAATCGATTATCGGCTTAAGATAATCGATTATTGTTTCATACCCACGAACAAAAATTTCCAGATTTGCTGATAATCGATTATCACTTGAGATAATCGATTATCACAACGGAGTTTTTCAGAAAACACTAAAATCAATGAATTTTACCACTTTAGACAAATATAATATTCCCAAACCCATCTAAGATCATTAATCTTACCAGGATACCAAAAGTTTGGTGAATATATTAGCTCTTGAACATCAAAGAGACTTTCTTGATTTTGAAATAACCTGCGAGACAAAAAATAATAACATCTTGGTCCCCAATAAACTTATCTGGGTCCTTTGAGGTTAGAGACATGTTACTTTATAGTAGGAATCCAAGCACATCTTCCATTAGGGACATCAAAATGTTTGATTCTACATTTATTTGAAGTGTGCCCCTTTTGCATACAATAAAAATATGTTGCACAATTTATATTCCTAGAATAAGGCTTACCTTTTTCGAACCATGCCCTATGGGCTGTTTTATTCTTATTCTTAGGAGCTTGCTTGTTGTTACTTAAATTATTTTTCTTAAAATTAGGCTTTTTAACACTTTTATTTTCTAATGCATCTTCAGGTTGTTTTTCTAGAATATTTAAATCAAACATATAGCTTTTACAAGATGCAGATTCAATAATTTCAGTCTCTTTATTTTCTAAAATTGAAATTTTAGTTTTCAAGACTTCTTCTTCCTTAAGAGACTTTTCAAACTTACTTTGTAACTCCTTAAAATCAAATTTTAATTTCTTGTGAGCAGCATCTAATTTACTAGATTTAAAGAGTAATTATTGAAATGCATCATATAAAGTATCATAATCATTTTCACCATAAGAGCTTACCTCACTGTCAGAAGAGTCATGGTCAACAATCAAACACATATTTGCTTCTTCATCAGATTCACTAGAGTTGGATGAGCTTGAAGAAGAACTTGAATCGTTATCCTCCCATTTCTTTTTCTTGAAAACCTTTTTGCCCTTCTTCTCTTTACCTTTTCTAGCATTTGGGTAGTCCGCTTTTACGTGACCTATTTCACCACATCCATAGCAATTGAAATTTGAAACAAAGTTTTGGTTTTCGTTTTTATACCTTTTGTAATGACCTTTGCCTTTGCTCTTCATAAACTTTGTGAACTTCTTTATCATTAGGCTTATATTCTCATCATTAGAGTCATCATCTTCTTTAGGGCTTTTGCTTTTGATGATCTCAGATTTGAAAGCTATGTTCCTTTTCCTTCCTTGGTCCTCTTCTTCATTTAAATGCCCAAGTTCAAGTTCATGCTCTCTCAACTTACCAAAAAGAGTCGCCATGGACATTCTTGCAAGATTTTGAGATTTAGTGATCGCCGTAACCTTTGGTTGCCATGTTCTGTTCAAATATTTCTAAATTTTAATATTTAATTCATCAATATAAAATTTTATACTTAACCCAGAAAGATGATTGACGATGTGCGTAAAATGCTTTTGCACATCATAGATGGTTTCGCCTTATTGCTTTCGGAATATCTCATATTCTTGAATTAATGAGTTCTTCCATACACGCTTAACATCATCTGTTCCTTCATGAGTTACTCGCAAAATCTCCCACATTTCTTGGGCACTTGTACAAACTAAAATCCTATAAAACTCATCAAGGGTTAAAGCAGATGAAATTATATTTCTAGCCCTAACATCATATTGAGCCCTTCTATTTTCTTTTGCATTCCATTGGGAAAAGGGCTTAGGTTCCTGCAAATTATTAACAATAATAGTAGGAACAAAAGGACCATTTAAAATAGCATCCTAGATACCTCTATCAATAGACTCGAAAAAGATTTGCATCCTGACTTTCTAGAAAGGATAATTTTCATTAGTAAAAAGTGGAGGTCTATAAATAGACGCACCATCAGCAAAAGTTTGGTTTTGTCTAACCATTTCCGAAAATTTTGAAAAACTATCAAAGCAAGCTTTGATACCAATTGTTGGTATCATGCAGTGTAATAATTAGCGTTTGGACAAAAACCAAGAGGAGGGTGAATTGAGTTCTTAATAAAAATTGTGCTTTTAAAATTTTCACTTTTAATATCAAAGATCAATTAAAATTATTTCCTTTATTTTAATAAACGCAATAAAATAAAGAGAGTAGAGAAGAGAAAATTGCACAAAGTATTTATACTGATTCAGATCAAAAGACCCTACGTCTAGTTGTTAATCTCTCAAAAACGAGATTAACTCAATCACTAAAATAAACCAAACTTACAATTAATGATAAGAAAGATTAGGGTTTAGAAAACACCTTTCTTTAATCACACAAGAGATGAAGACAACTCCCTTGAAATCCACAAGGGATGAAAACACCTTCCTTGAATCACACAAGGAATGAACACCTCCTTTGAATCACACAAAGGATGATCGGCTTCTCCTAGCAATAACAACACTCAATCACTCAAGATCCCACTTGATGAACGTTATCGCTCTACCGACACTAGGATTTTCAAAGTCTTGCCACAAAGAGCTATCAAGTACTCAGACTTCTCTAGCTTCTATATTTTTAAATGAAAGCCTACCACTTTATTTATAGAAGCGTATTTTGAAATTAGGTTAAGAATATGAAAATTTAAGTCACAATTGCCATAGATAATCGATTATCACTGAAACTTTTGTAAAAATATTTTTCTCGCTGTGATAATCTATTATCAGTCAAGATAATCTATTATCAGCAGGTGATAATCGATTATCAGTAGAGGATTTTCTCAAAAATTAGTTTTAACTAAGATAATCGATTATCACTAAGAATAATAAATTATTCCAGTGAGTTTTGCAAATAAATAAAATTCTCTTGGTCCTCTACTACTTGGGTTTTATCTTTTGACTCTTGACATTCTAATTTAACAATTTTAAATAACTTACACATATTACAAGACCTACATAACTAAACCCTTAATTCTTCAATGTATCTCTTGAATCGAAGCATTCTTTTAAGTCTTCAACATTTTTCCATGCATCATCATCAAGTCTTCCATACTTCTTCATAAGTCATCATCATCATCATCAAAACTCCTTATTGGAGGAAGATGTCCATCTTCTTCTTTTTGTTAACATGCAATACCCTTTGACTCAATTATCTAATAAATATAAAGTGATTGAATTCACTGGATGCCTGCACTTGTGGTGGCCTGGTCACTTGAGCTAAGGATTCTAGCCTAAGCGAGAAAAGTACAATTTTGCGTTTGTTGTTTGTAGCCTTGATGCGGACTTGGATTAGAAGATGTTGTGCCATGAGCGGGTAGGTTCATGGATGGTGGTGAACACGTGATGATATGAGCATGGAGGTTCATATTCAGTTAGTCTCGTGTGGGGATACGAGTGAGGTAGGTTCGTGTGTTATGTGCTCACACTTGAGAGATGTTGCGCGCGGGGAGGTACGTAGCTTATGGTTCACGTGTGTTGGACTACGAGTGGGTAGGTCCGTAGGGAAGGACTACGAGCAGGGAGGTTTGTAGAGGAAGGACCACGAGCGGGCAGGTTCGTTTGAGCATCATAAATTCTGAATCCAAGGCTAACTATTTGTGTGTCGTGAAGGTTGAAAAGCCTTAGGGATTAAGCTCTTGGCCAAGAACTAACTCGGGTGAATTATATGGGTTTATTGTTTTTATCCCGTTATATTATATGTTAGTTTTATTTATAAGCTTACCCTTTCTATTTGTGTTTGGCGATGATCGTGTGATTCGTTACACGGGAGCAGATGATAATACATGTGATGCTGGTGATGCATAGAGACAGAGAGAGGGCTAGCTTGGGGCTCTTGAGATAGGGATTTTTTTTATGTTCTTTTATTTTGTTGGATTTTGAAAACTTGTAATAAGACTTCTATTTATTTATATTTGAATTATGGCGCTTGAAAAATAATTTTAAATTTTCCCACGTTTGGGAATAATAAGAGTTTGTCGTTTGATCTTCTTTTCTTATTTATTTATTTTAATAAAGTAATTTCTAGTTGGGATGTTTCACTTAGTAGAGCTTCTTGTTTCAGCACTATGAGGGCGAAGGGGAACTATTTTTGGAAAAAGGAGACAACATGAGTGGGTAAGTGGTTGGAAGGGGTCTTGGGGGTACCAAGGTGGCTGACCCCAAGCCCTCTAATAAGGTCAAGCCCAAATCTTATTAGAATAGAAAAAAGGGCTTACACATATCTAACATATAATTGTCTCCGAGGACCCATCATAGTCCCTTTTGGTGGGAAAACATATACACCACACCCAAAAATTGTTACATGAGAATATTAGGTCATTGACCAAAAACCAATTGTATAATAGAGTATTTGTGATAACTTGTTGGTTTGATGCGAATCAATAATGCAACATGAAAAATTGCATATCCCCAAGTAGCCATTGGAAGATTAACTCTCATAAGTAATGGTCTTGCAATTGATATACAATGCTAATGAAAAACATGAGATGTAATTTCACCAGTATTATCAAAATAAATTTTCTTAGTCGAATAATCTGATAAGTGAGTTCTTAATTGTACTAATAACTTTGCAAGTACTTGTTTACAAGTTGATAATAAAAAATATGTGACCATCTAGTTGATGTATCAATTAAAATCAGGAAATGTATAAATGATCAACATGGTGGGTGTGTTGATGCATCAATTAATACCTTGTATTCGTTCTGAAAATGAGATTGACTCATTTCTAATTTTTCTAGTGATGGTCTTATCATCAACTTTTTTGAACGTATAGTACATGAGAACTCATTGGTCTGAAGAAGTTTCTTGACTCTTAAGTGGGTTTCCACAGGAGTTTTTCAACCTTTTTTTCTACATCATAATAGATTCAAAAAGACCCAACTAATCATACCAAATAAGGAATTCATTTTGATTCATAAACTTTTGGTTTACCATGACATGCATTTTGATTGTACTAATATATGTGTAGTACAAATCATCCAACTGATCATGCCAAACATGGCCTTCATTTTGATTCGTAAACTTCTAGTTTACCATGACATGATTTTCAATAGTACTAATATATGTGTAGTACAAAACATAAGAGAATGTTGATAATTTCTCTAATACACTTTTTTTTCAACTCAATCGTAAAGATATAAAGATATTTCATATCTTTTTCATTGTTTGTATCAATATGATATCCATTTAGACAAATATCCTTGAAATTTAATAAGTTTATATTCAACTTCTTGGCAGAAGTATAATAGCTCTTCTAGAGCCTTCAAATATATATGTAGTAATATAAATAATACTAACATTGATGTCTCGCATTACTAAACAAGAGAAAAATGTATTACTCTTGAGAATTGTATAAGTTGTTGCACTATCAATAGGACACATATCCTCATCATTGGTGCTAGTGCCAACCTTCATTCTTTATATAAACATAAATATCAATTTGATAATTTTTTTAACACTCTCATAACCAATAAGGTGATCAATACTTCCATTTGGTTTAACAAATAAAATAATAATATCAAGATGAGTAGCATTCATATGGCCATAATCAGAATCACCATCTTCATAAGCAAAATGTGTTTTTATGTTCTTCTCATTATTTGTAAGTTGCTTTGGTGTACAACAAATACAACTCAAATGGCATTGACCACCGTAATGATAATATATACTTTCATCTTATTTGTCAATATTTTCACATTTTTCTTTCCCATTTTTCACATTATTGTGCCACTTCTAGTGACAAAATGTGTCTTTGAATTTTCTTTTATAACCAAGTCTATAATCAATATCACAATCATGAAAATATAAATCAAATGTTGAAGTTTTCACTTCTAGGAATGGAACAGAACCAATAAGAAAGGTTTCATGATTTTCTATCAAAAGCTCATTACTTTGTTCAGCCATACAGAGACATGAAATAAATTCAGAATATTTGTGAAATCTTTTTTCACAATATTGTTGTCGTAGGAGCAAATTAGTTGCTCAAATGCTTTATATCTTTCTTTAATGGTATCACCAAGTCCATTGCATTTAAATGTATTTCAAAATTTAATATCGAATATAATTAATTATTCCTCATAATATCAAGGGTCACAAATTCAAAATTTGTAAGGTTTGACATGATTAGAATTAGCACATAAAATAATAGTAATAATAATAATCATCATCATCATCATAATAATAATAATAACCAGATAAAGATGAAGATTGATAAAGTCAAACCATTCTTATGACAAAAAAAAAATGAAAGATAGAATTGTAAATGAAGGAAGGATTGTAGGAAGAGCCTGGATTAAGACATGCATAACATAGAAAAAAAGCTTCCATTAGCCTTTAGTTGGTTGGAGCATTGTGCTGATAACTTGTTATGAAATAAAGCTTATAACAGAGAGAAGAATAGAAGTAAGAATAGAGAATGAGATAATAGGGAACAACTTTTTTGTGTGTCTTATTACTGATAGGAAGAGTCTTATTTATAGATACAACATGGTAATCCATAAAGGATGCAAATCAAATAGTTAATACAACATGATGCAAATCTATGATTGATGTATTAATGAAAATTTTACTCTTTCCAAAATGATATGTGCATTATCTTTCATTTGATGAATCCAAAAGTGAGAAAAATGAGTAAAATTGGTTAAAGTTTGAGAACCTGAAATTAAATCTGTTGGAACCATGTAATATAGCTAATTGATCTATAAATATGAATTTAAATCAAATTATTAATGATAGAGGGAGCATATGCATATGTGATATGTATGAATGCTTGTGTGTTTTTTGCTTGGATGTGTGTTTGTATATTTGTATATTGTATGCACAAGCTTTTTCAGGTTTCTCTATGGATCTTAATTCATCAATTCAACTCGAGGATGTTAGCTTCATCAAATCAGGGGGAGATTGTTGGCACAAGCAAGCTTTGTGCAAAGATTTGATAAAGTAAAGTGAATGAAGATCTCATGTGATTGATGAAGATTGATGAAGATCTGCTTGAAGATCATGTTTCTATTTGATTAAATAGGTAAATGATGTGTTAAATGCAATGGTTACATGTTATATCATGTTGGTAGGCTATATGACATAGGTTAGATGTCTTGTTAGCCTTAGTTTGTTCTTTTTAGTTTGTTAAAATGAGTTTTAATAAGTTAAAAGGCTTGTTGTATATAGTTTATAGTATGAATGCATTCAATCAATTGATTTGTTTTTCAATCGACTGATTTCACTTAGGTCAAGTGAAATCAATAGATTGTACGAAAAATTCAAGGGATTGATTTCACTTAAGACCAGACTATATAAGCTATGTTTTCGAGAACAAAAGTACGATTCTGAGTTTTTGAGCGTGAAAACCTGTCATTCATCATTAGAAAACTCTCTCCTTCTGAATTACACAACTACAAGGTAAAGATTGAAAATCTTGGTTGATCTTGGAGGCATTTTAGCCTTGTGTAAGCTTCAAGAACTCATGTGTTTTTGGCTAGAGAGAGCCACCATCAAGTTTTGTAGTTCTTGTGCCTCTGGTTGTTTTTCTTGTGTTATTTCAGGTCTGTGAGTGTGATTCTTGTATGGTTGTTGTGTAGATTTTTATGTGAGTCAAAAATCATTGTGTGTTTCTTTCTACAAAAATTTAATCTTGGTGTGTGATTTATAAAACTTTTGAATATAGTGGAAACTAGGCTCAAATTGTCTTGGTAAACTGGATGTAGCTCTATGATTCAGTGAACCAATATAAAAACTAGATGTAGCTCAAATTTTTCCTTAATCTCTCTCACTTTAAAAACTCAAGAAGACCAAGCAAATCATTCTTTGTTGAGATTTAATGCGTTTTTGTGTGATCCGATAATGCATACCTGTTAGAAATATCTTTTGGAACAAGTCTTGCGTGTAAAAATTTATTGTTTGAGTTAAATCTGCAAATTTTGCATTCTACATAATTTCCCAGGAATTTAGCGGATTGATTTGAAATTTTAATCAATTGATTCATAGGCTAAAGAACAAATTAATCTTTTTATTTATTTTTTAATCGATTAAAAGTGTATTCTTCTACAACTTTTGCATTCAAATTTTGTGATCTATTTGATTCAATCAAAAGGGGTTTTAAGCTCACAAAACATTTTCAAACAGCCAAATAACCCCCCCTCCCACCTTCTTGGGTTAAATCACTATTTCAATCTAATAGTTAGTTGTCAATTAGTTTTATGTTCCTCTACAAAAATGCATGTTTTTACATAAATGTATCTCTCCTTATTTAAGCTTCCTCTAATAATGGTCTTTTATTTATTCAAATAATAATACAAAGCTTTCTTTCTACTGTCTCTCTTCATACGATATTAATATGGTATCTAGAACTTAACCTGAACCATGGCTTTTGAAGGTTCCTTCATATCCACACTATCCTCCACTAGTCTTGCTTAATCTGCTGCTACATCTCATGTTTTATTCTTACACACATTCATTTTAAACTAAATGAAGAGAACTTTTTGACCTGACAACATCTAGTTCTTGCAACAATCACTAGACTCCACATTCAGAAATTCTCGATGGCTCTGCACCACCTCTAGAATATCTCACTAAAGAAGATCATGTTTCTAATGTTATCAATCCAAGATTTCTCTAGTATCATCAATAAGATAGTTTAATTGAGGCATGGCTTCTTTCATCTATGACACCCATGCTTTTAACTAAGATGATGGGTCTCACTACATCAACGCATATATGGAAGAAGTTCAAGATCTAGTCTACCACTCAATCACGTGAAAAGAGTAAAAAGCTCAAGATTTAAGTTAAATCCCCAAAATATGATCGATTAGTTGTTTTCTATGTTTTTGATACCAAGCATGCAACAAATTCTCTTGTTGTCATAGGTGCGCCCATTATTGAAGTTCATACGACTCTTAAATATTGGGATAGATCAAAGAACATATAAAACTCCTTAGGCGCATAACTCTCAAACTTCAATTCTTTCGATTGATCAAAAAAATCAGTTTTCATATACCAACACCTTTATTGGTCCACTATGGTATTCGAACAGCGAAGCTTCCCATCATATCACCAACGATCTTTCCGTATTCTCTTAAAAATCTTCTTATATTGGTAATGAACATATTACTCTTGGCAATGGAACAAGTGTACCAGTACATAACTATGATTATGCTTTCTTCTCTTCATTTGTTAATTCACCATGTTTTCTTTTAGATAATCCCTTACATGTGCCAATCATTACCAAGAATTTGTTAAGTGTATCTCGGTTTACAAAAGATTATAATGTCCTCTTCGAATTCTACCCTAATTTCAGCAATGTCAAACGATAGGGAACTTGAAAGATACTTCTTTAAGGAAGAATTAAAGATGGTATCTACGTTTTTCCATCTCAAATACCTACCCCAACTCCTCAAATTCATCATTCCACTGTTGATGCAAACACTCTTCATACATGGCATGCATGGGTTGGTCATGCCTCCTACAAAATTGTAAAATAGTTTTTAAGTTTTTGCAACATATGTACTAATATGTTTAAGCATAGTAAGGTAGAGATACCAATTAGGGATTTTATATTTCATCCAAGTCCATACCGTAACTTGTGTTGAATCAAGAATTTCCCCTGTATTTATGTTCCCCTACTTAAAGATTACTCGATTCCTACATAACTTAACTTCCCCAAATTGTATTTTGCTTACTATTAAGATTAGTGAGGTGAAAATGAAAAAAGTTAGCCCTAGCTTGATTGTGATGCACTAAAAGTATTCCCAACCATATATCACACATATTCCACGCCTCTTGAGTTACTCTACAAGAAAATAACAAGTGTTTTACACTCTCCTCATAGGATGAACACAAGTCACATAAGGTACTTTGTAGTTCGACCCCTCTTACAAGTAATTTAACCTTTGTTGGGAGCTTGTCCTAGAGTTTCCTTCATCCTAATAATTGTGCCTTATGGATAATGGTCCATAATGTATTAAAAATAGTACCCTCCACCCCACTTGTGTTTTCTTGTAGAATATTATAGGTTGAATTGATTGAGAATACACCCTCATCATTTTCTTGAGTCCTTAGGCATTTAAGAGATGAAGGAGTTGTGCCTCCTGAGTTGTCTCCTATTCAAATCTGGTTCTTTTCCAAGTCAGATGCAATGCCCAGGTATTGCCTAACCATCTCCCTACCTCCCATGTAGTTTTTTCTTTATAATTAGAGATTAGAAACATCTTAGGGAACCTATGGAATAGTGGTTCAAGCCCTGCCCATTTACTCTTCCCAAAACTTGACTACATTCCCTTCACCTACACTCCACTCAATTTGGTTGTCAAATTAGGCTCCTTTGTCAAAGCTTCAACACATTTTACAAAGAATTTTCCACCACCAAGATTCAAACCTAGATATGTAATTTACATTCAAGTTCCTCTATGACCCATATTTCGAGTCAAATACCTCTCTCCACAAGCCATGATCCTCCTTAACTAGTTTCCAATTCCATTTTTCTATTTCCAGATTTTTTTTTTTTACTTTTGTGAGTTCATTGCACACACTCTTTGACACATTGAAGAAAGATAGAAAACATACTAATAGAGCATAAATTATAGATTTTATGACACATGGTCAATAAAAGACAACAATTTACATTTCCAATTAAACGGTTTATTTTCAGATTTAGCAACCACAGGTTGCTATAACTGTTTTCTGCTTGGATTCCTCTTATTGGTAATCCAAGATAGTCAAAAAGCATTTTCATGTACTTGTAGTTTAGGATGTTGGAGAAGTTTTGTATCATATCATGTTCAATCCCACCACCACAATCTTAGTTGTAGAGAAATTTACCCCGAGTGTTGATACCAACTCGAAAATTCTTAACACGACTTTTACAGCCTATTCATGTTTTTAGACTTGCATCACTCACAAAAAGAGTGTCCTCTGAAAACTCTAGTAACCTAACTTCAGTTTCCTTTTCACCTTCTATGAATCTACAATATAGGTTTTTCTTAATCGCTAGTCTAAACAACCCTACCATGTCCTATACTACTAGTAGGAATAAGAATGGTGTCATCTGTGATCAAGACAAACACAAGTTGATTGCACACACTCTTTAATCCACCCTAGCCATAAGGGTGTCAAAATAGGCCATGATCGATAAAAAAAAAGGTGGGTCAGGCAAGAGATTTCACTCGTCACCCTGCAATAACCTGTCTTACACAACCTGCCAACCTATAGGGCCAGCACATGTGTAAAATCGGGCAGCTCGCAACCTGTTTCAAAAAAAAAAATGTTATTGTTGCTAACTCGCACATAATAGGTTGTGCTTGTCTTAAAAAAAAACAAGAGATAACAACTATTTTTGGTGCACTCACACGGATAAGGTCATATAGGGTTAGGGCAGGACACCACGCTTGCGAGCCATCACCACCGTTTGCGAACCACCACCACCATTTGCGAACCACCACCACTACACAGGAAATCTTAGCCTTGTCCACCACTGCATAAAAATAAAACACAACCACGTGAGATTGAGAGATAAGGCGTTCATGTGATGCGAGGGAGAGCGACACCAGTTCCCATAGCAACGAAGGTTCTACGAGTGGTGGCAGCCACCACCAATAGGTTCGTTGTGCAAATTTAATATGAGACCAATAACACACCACGCGAGTCAATAGGTAGAGCGAAAACATGATGCATGCATGACGAATCCCATATAAGCGAATCTCACAACGGCGATTCCGCCATAAGGTAAAGAGGTGAGCCACCACAATTTGCCTTGATTTATCTTGATTGGTTCTAATTTTCCCTATCGCCCTCACCATTTTTTATAGGTTGTCTTGACTTTACCATGATTTTCCTTGATCTGCCCTGATTTTGTTTTTCTTAGATTGGGGTTTCTACATCTACAATGTGTGTTTATGAATTTTGAATTCTGTTAGTGATGATTTTTGCCCTGATTTTCCCTAATTTGCTCTAACTTTCAAATCTCTCTCTTAACCTAAAGTAGATAAATTAGTTGTAGAGAGCATAAAAAACACATATAGAAAACTACATATTTGGCCCACAATTACAAGGTACCCAAGTTACTTTCATCATGAATAAAACTATCTAGGTACCCTCTATATGTTTGGAAAATAACTATATGTTTGGGACACCTTTATCACTAAAAGTTGTACTAAACCTACTATGTCCCAAAATGCTTAGTCTAAATTAGGGAGGAACAAGAAGTCAACGCCTAAGGTTTCCTCCAAAGTACCTACTAAGACCTCTTACAACCAGTTGTAAAGGACTGGTCCAAGGTTTATTGTTAAGAGAAGGGATTTAACTCATGAAGATTCATTTGATGCATGGAATGAGTTGATATGAAGATACAATATTGAGGCTTCCTCATCTTTTGATATAGCCACCCCAAGTTATAGTACATAGTCTGCAATCTCCATCATCACTCATGCTCACACCTTCTCTCCAGATGATGTGACCATAGTACATAGTCTCATATCTATAAAGCATACCATATGAAATGAGAAGCTATTATGATATTAAAAGAAATAGTGAGAGACAACTCTCAAATGGCTCTCATTAGTTTTTGATGAATACAATGGTAAGATATAGTCAGGAAGAAGCTGAAAGCCTATAATATAATAGGAAAGCACAATGCATAACATTAACGTCGTAAAATCCAATATTGTTTAGTAGAAAATCCTCAAGAACAAGTCTTCGAGGAACCAAAACCTGAAGAGCTAGAGCAACAAAATGGTCATTCATTCACCTTGAAAATCAATTCCTAAAGACCAAAACCCTCCATACCATTAGAGGATATTGAAGTGAGGCTCACTACAACCATTAAGTGTAGGTTGAAGACAATAGAGGACACTCAAAGAGATTGGATGCAATAGCTTACAACAACAATCAAACCATTCTCACTTAACTTAAATTGAAACAAGACCTTTCCTTAAGACCCTTAGACTACTTTTTCTTAGCTTCAAATCCACTATGTGCTCTGTAATTTATCCTTATAAATATATAATCATCAATGAAAACTATCAAACACATTCTCTCCTTCTTTATTCTTATGGTTTAACCTTTTTTTTATTGACAAAAAGGGGGAGAAATACGCATAATACATGATTACAAATGAGACATAATAATAAAGGGTATATATTTACTACGGTCTGATATCACTTGAATATTATTGCTCTGATTGATATATATATATATATATATATATATATATATATATATATATATATATATATATATATATATATATATA
>Ga0214542_1009027_pt1 | contig 15909 bp, 14 predicted proteins | sample CNSS1metaG_FD_160096 | JGI IMG/M metagenome (GOLD analysis project Ga0214542, IMG submission 160096) | Root nodule microbial communities from cowpea collected in UCLA plant growth center, Los Angeles, California, USA - CNSS1 | ecosystem: Host-associated > Plants > Roots > Nodule | place: USA... | reverse complement strand
ATGACCAACTTGCAGATGTGTTGACCAAGTCATTAAGGGGACCTCGGATTGAGTTCATTTGTTCCAAGCTTGGTTCATACAATTTGTATGCTCCAGCTTGAGGGGGAGTGTTAGAATTATTACCTATGTGTAGGGTGTTGAGTGTGGGAAACTACCTACTGCCATATCTACTGTTGCATGTAATCATGCCTAGTATCTTAGAGTAGTCTTTTCATATCTTTTCATATGTACGTGCTTGCTTCACTATAAATAGAAGAGGAAGAGAGTGGTACTGTTGTCCACTACTCATATTTTAAAGTCTCAGTCTCAAGTGTTACTATTGAATGTGAGTTTCATTGTGCATGGATATTATTATAGATCTAAATTCTTACTTTTGCACACTGCAGTAATTTTCTTGCAGTCCTCGGATAGCTGTTGTTGTCATTAAATTTGGTTCTTACTTTGATATTTCTTGCTAGATTTCTCATTGTTTATTTTTTTTCGGTAAAATATTTTTTAGTACTCTCTAAAATCTGTAAATTTCATTTTAGTCCCTTTCTAAGTTGTTTAGTAGGGTTGCAGTTAAAAGGGGGTTTAGAGGGACCTCATCGAGGCAACGAAAATGAACATTACATATTTTAGAGGGACCAAAACTATATTTTGCCCCTTTTTTGTGAATATTCACATTGATAGACTGTGTTTTGCTTCTGCCATTTATTGTGTGCTGGGAGATCAGTGCTCTTCTTCTGTCTGGACAACAAGATTCCCTTCTTTCTGCAACTGACACAAATTGACTGCTTATCCTTTTCAAAATCAGAAAGTTAGTTTAGCTCGGAGATTTGCTTTAGTTCCCCTGGGACCTCCTTTATTGTCCTACCAAAGCAACTGCAAGGCATTGTTAACTGCTGTTGATGGTGCTGTTGAGCTTGCAGTTGATCGCCCATATAAAGCTGGGGACCCGATTGTCGTCTGGTATATTAATTCATTTTATTGCATATAATTGGAAAAAGCACATTGTTTGAGGACTTTTTGTTCTGTGTAGGAACTAGGTTATAAGATTTGCAGTTGGTCATTTTCAGGTGTGGCCCACAACCTAATTCAAAGTTACTAATAAACTATGGTTTTGTTGATGAGAATAATTCCAATGATCGTCTAATAGTTGAGGTATGAGTTGGACTTTTACTTTTGTTTTTTCCAGTATTCTGTTTAAATTCAAATTTAACCTTGTTGTTGATACAACTGTCCCAGGCAGCTTTAAATACTGAAGATCCACAATATCAAGATAAAAGAATGGTGGCTCAAAGAAATGGAAAGTCATCAGTTCAAGTTTTTCGTGTATTGATACTGAACCTACTAGTGTTTAAGGTTATTTAGAGAATAACCTTTAGGTATTTCGTGCATTTTATCATTAATTCCTTTTTTCAACCTTTAGGTATATTGTGGGAAGGAAAGGGAAGCTCTCTTAGATATGCTTCCTTATCTGCGTTTGGGCTATGTTTCAGATCCTTCTGAGATGCAATCTGTCATCTCCTCCCAAGGTCCAGTTTGTCCTGTAAGTTTGTTTCATCCTTTGCTTGTTTGAATTTAAAGAATTTTAAGAATGTCATGGTCACAGTCCAGTTTGTCCTGTATGTTTGTTTCATCCTTTGCTTGTTTGAATTTGAAGAATTTTAAGAATGTCATGGTCACAGTCCAGTATTTGTCTAATCCATTTGGTCTTTCATACATTGATATTTCATTACATGAGGGTTTGTTCTTGGAAGTGCTGTTATTAGTTAGAACGTGATTTTATTTCCCTTTTGGAAACAAAATTATCCTTAGTTAATTAAATGGAAAGAGTAACTCTTCTTATGTAAAAAGTTGATTCTATCTTAGTTAATTAAATGGAAAGAGTAACTCTTCTGATGTAAAACGTTGATTCTATCTGTACATTTTAGGTAAGCCCTTGTATGGAACGGGCTGTGTTGGACCAGCTGGCAGATTATTTCAAGACTCGGCTCGCTGGGTACCCTACAACATTGGCTGAAGATGAATCTATGGTAATGTTTCTATCATTAGAAGTTGTCATGTAATGTAAGACTTGTCAACTTTTTCACTAACAATTTATGTATTTCATTAGCTGGCGGATGTTAATTTGAATCCAAAGAAGCGAGTTGCTACCCAATTTGTTAGGCTGGAAAAAAAAATGCTTCATGCCTGCTTGGATGCAGCAACTGATTTCATAAACCAGCTTCCAGATGACAGTATATCTCCCTGCCCTGCTCCCTATGCACCTTTATTAAAATGAAAGGTTAGACTCTGGTTTTAAACAGCATAATCATGCTCTTAGGGCTTGTTTGAATGAACTTTTCTGTAAACATTAATAGAAGAAAACAAGGAAAAATAAAAAGCTTTTCCATAAACTAAAATTAGCTATACATAATTTATTATGGATGTTATCATATCTTAGCTTCTATATAAAGAAAATGTTAACTTAAGCATAAGCTAGTTTTAGTTTATAGAGAAACTTTTTTCATTTTTCTTATTATTTTAGTGTCCTATAACTGCTCATGGGGCAATTTATCCAAAATGAATTTGAAGATTTCTGCAGCGCAGTTCCCTAATTTTTGTCACATACTTTGTAGGAACTGGACGTCTGTACTGTACAAATATATGGATTTGGTGAACCAGGTCAGTAAAAATACATGTTCTTGATGTAGACCCTATTAGAAAGCCCCTGAATTAAGGGAATGTGTAGTTTACCGTCCTCAGCTTTGGTCTAAATGTGAATGTAGATTAGACTTCTTGAAGTTTGATTTTGGAAAACCATGATGCATAGGACCAGGAAATTTCTGAATAATATGATGGATTTCGTAGGTCAATTACAATCATATATTTGAATCACAGCTCAATGAACAATGATGCAAGAATTCTGGATTTAAAAGGTTACGGCTGTGCTTCATTCCCTGGGTAAGTAAGGAAGCATCATTGCTCAAATTTTTGTTTCACCTTACTGTAGTTGCACTGATCCTTATATTTGAGTGTTGGAACGACAACTTCTGTAAATGGAAACTTGAATCACAATATCTAATTCAATTGTGTATATAGTTCTATTAATTTTGTACGTCAAGTCATCTGATTGTAGTTTACTTAAAAAAATGTTTGAAAATGTTAGAAGTCACAAAAGTTATATTACTGTATAATGTTACGAATGTAGGGATAGGCTAATGTACTTTTCATCTATTCTTCCCAGAAACCAGCTAATGTGGTTTTCACACGGTAGGCTTGGTTGCAGTTTTATTGTCAGCAAAAGAAAAAATATTATATATGAAAAACCAAATACAGATAATTGTTATATGTGATAAGGCTATTTTCCATCTGAACCATTCTCCTAACCTAATTGAATTTATTTACATCTTGAATCTCTTTTAAGTATCGAATTAGTTAATTTAGAATCCAGAGTTTTCATTTGTTGTCCAATCTATCTAAATTCACATACTTAATATCTTTCAAAAAGCCACAGTTCAGAGAAAAAAAAAAAGTTGGTTAGATGCATGCAAAATTTACACTGCCCTTTCGCATGACGCGCATGTCTCTTAAGATATATAACATAACATGGGAATTTACGAAGAGAAATTTTGTTGAAACCTTCACTAAAACATCTACTTATAATAATCGATAGGATCTTTAAGTTTTTCAAAATAAATATCTTACTAACATAAGGAATTAATATTTCAGAAAATGGAAATACACATTATATGAAGAACTCTCTGATATTGAGATGGATACAAAAGATCGAAAGTTTCAACAAAAGATATCTCACATAAAGAATCTCAAAGAAGAAATTCTAATGATTTTCTTAAAGAATTATATCAGTAATTTCCTTTTTATGCTGAACGCAAAGATGATCATCTACCATTAAATGTCTCCATGCTACAACAATCATCTTCATTTAAGAATAAAGAAAGACACAATTAAGAGAAGATATAGCAAAAGAAAGAAAGGAAATCAACATGAAAAGAAGGAACAAAAAGCTTTAAAGATCATATCAGAATAGGAAAACGATCGTTTGACAAAGAAAATGTGACAAGCTTTTTGACAAACTGACGTGACTTTAATTAAATGAATTTTTTAAGTTACAAAATATTTCACTGTACATGTGAGAGAGAAATGTGAAGGAAAAGGAGGTGGTTCACGAAACGGGGTTCTCTTTCACAAAAGTTGCTCTCGCGCTGGATTCAAAAAATTGCTGGTTTATCAAAACTCCCCTTTTTGGTGCAGATTCAATTTCTTCAATCCCACCTGCACGAAACCCTTTCTTCCCCACGGTGGTTCACGAAAACGAGATTGCAGTAGAACGTTCCCGACGGTGATTGACGAAAAGCATTGAATTTGCAGGTTAGGTTTTTCGATTGGAAACCATAACTTTTTGGATTCGAATGCATTTTTGGGGTTTAGGGTTTTGATCGGAAACTGACATGGTCCTTGTGATATGTGTGACAACTTCGTACCATTGTCGGAGCTAGGTCGAAAATTGAAGGTGTGGTGTTTACGGAGCTTACTGAGAACGTTATCAGGCCTTGGGCTGGCGATGGTGTCGTCCCATAAGTGGTTGAGGCCCACTTATTTTTTGGAATTTCAATTTTATTCGTGTAAGTGTCATTTGAAACTAGTCTCCTTTATTTTGAGTTGTGTTCTTTACTATTTAATTTGTGAATCCCCTATTTGTTTTGAAATGGTTTGTTGTGTTGTGGTGTTTGATGAAAGTATGATTGGATGGCTTAGTCTTACACACTTGTTGAATGAATTGTATTAGTTGGAAGGTTTATATTATTTGCATGCTACTAGTGTCAATGGTGAATAACATGCACCTAGTTAACACCATTTAAGAATTTAGATTGGAAATCTATTTCCAAGCACATTCTAATGTGCTAATTATTTGTTTAAACTTGGTTCTGTTTTTAATGTTGATTTACAAATTTTAGAATTGTGCACCACGTCATATTTTGTGAAAGAATTGTGCTTTGGAGTATTAGGAAGAGACCTTTGGAGTATCATGAGGTAGGTGTTTGAAATTTATTATGTATATGTAATTTAAAGTTTTTCATATTTTTTATAAAGAAATCATTGAGATTTATATTATTTGAATGCTAAAAGTTGCACTGCGTTTGCCACATAAACAATTACAATTTGTTGTTTAATACTTTGGTCCTTGTTTTATGAGTTTGATTACTTTGATCATGTGGTGTTGTATGTTTTATCCGTTTTGGTGATGTGCTTTTTTTGTTTTTATGATTGATTTTTTGTGTGGTAATTTTTAGTTTTTAGGTCGTTGGTGAGTGTTTGTTGATATCTCTACTAAGTATGGATATGGAACAAGGTAATAGCTCCATTGAAAATAAGGTATGTAGTGTTATCATACATTTGATTTGTGTATGACATTTTAATAAGTCCCATTTGTTTAGCTGTTTAATTTTCTTTACAGATACATTTGAGGCATTCTTGTGGAACAAAATATGTTGCATCTATTAACAATCAGTTAACAGTAGAGCAGAAGTTATTTATTCAAGGGTTCTGTTTCAGATGGTTAACAATGTTGACGGAGTCTATGAAATTGTCTAGAAACCTTCTTAGTAAATTATGTTCTAAGCGGGATGAAGAGAGTGGATGTTTTCAAATTAGATCTTTTTCAGTTGGATTTACTTTATTGGATGTTTGTCTAGGTCTTGGGCTTAGGGTGGTTGGTCCAAAATTCAATTTAAACGAAATCGAAGTGGAGAGTAATTGTAGGAAAATGTTTCAAACTAAGAACGTCGACTTAAGCACGTTGTATGACTTCCTTATGCGAAATAAGAAGGAAATTTTTGTACCTGACTTTTGTAGAGTTTATATATTGTTGGGCATTTGTGAATTTTTATTGCCAAATCGTAGTGGTAGGGTTTTCCCAATTCTGTTTAAGCTTGTAGATGATATTGAAGGTCTTGGAAATTTGAATTGGGGTGTTGTTGTGTATGAATACTTGGTTGGAAGCATATGTCATGCTTCTTTCTTGTTTAAGAGAGGTGAAACTAAAAGACACTATCATATAGATGGATGTGTATATTTGCTACAGGTATGAATTTTTGATTTTGTGTTTACTTTACTTGAATGATGTTGTAATATTTGTTGTCGATCGACAAATCTTCTTCATTCATATGTTTTGTATTTATGGGCTTATGAGCATCTGCTTATGTGGTCCCAAAAGGTCGATGTTTGTTAACCAAATTCCCACATGTTTTGCATTGGATGAATGTGAAAATGGGTGATTTTGTCATAAGTCAAAGTTTCAATAAGAATTTGGTAATTTTGAATTTAGTTCCTTTGTTTTTGTAGTTATTACATGATTTTTTATTACATGCACTGATTTTTGGGTTGATTTTGATATCTTGTGCAAATTATTTTTGATGTAGTTGCCTCACTAGAAGAGTTTGGTTATGTAATTGTCAGAGAAGCTTTTAAAGCCTTTGGTCGTGGTTTTGCTGAGAAGGTACACTTCACAGACAAGGATGGCTTAAAACTCGCGGTTGATCTACATGAACATGTCTATAAGAAAGATTGGTGAAAAAAAATGCCACGTGTCCGTGTAAACTTGTTCTGCATAATCCTTTACTCTGCTTGCCATTTAAGTTGTTAGTGATTGCCATTTAAAGCTGTAGGCTTAGTATAAGAAAACTATTTTGGCACCTTATATGCTTCCCATATCTTGGTGACACCAAAAAAGTTGTAGAGATTTTTGACTAAGAAAGATTGGTGAAAAGAAAATGCAAATTCATTTGCCACGTGTCCATGTAAACTTGTTGTGCACAATCCTTTACTGTGTTTCGATTTATTAGTTAGTGATTGCCATTTAAAGCTGCAGGCTTAGTCTAAGGAAATGATTTTGGAACTTTATGTGCTTGTCATATCTTGGTAACACAAAAAAAGTTATAGTGACTTTTTATAAGAAAGATTGGTGAAAAGAAAATGCAAATGAAGTTGCCACCTGTCCATGAAAACTTGTTGTGCAAAACCCTTTACCGTGTTTGCCATTTAAGTAGTTAATGATTGTCATTTAAAGCTGTAGGCTTAGTCTAAGCAAATGATTTTGGAACTTTATGTGCTTGACATATCTTGGTGACACCAAAAAAGTTGTAGTGATTTTTTATAAGAAAGATTGGTGAAAAGAAAATGCAAATGAAGTTGCCACCTGTCCATGAAAACTTGTTGTGCAAAACCCTTTACCGCGTTTGCCATCTAAGTAGTTAGTGATTGCCATTTAAAGTTGCAAGCTTAGTCTAAGCAAATGATTTTGGAACTTTATGTGCTTGCCATATCTTGGTGACACCAAAAAAGTTGTAGTGATTTTTTATAAGAAAGATTGGTGAAAAGAAAATGCAAATGAAGTTGCCACCTATCCGTGAAAACTTGTTGTGCAAAACCCTTTACCGCATTTGCCATCTAAGTAGTTAGTGATTGTCATTTAAAGTTGCAGGCTTAGTCTAAGCAAATGATTTTGGAACTTTATGTGCTTACCATATCTTGGTGAGACCAAAAAATTTGTAGTGATTTTTTATAGCAAAAGATTGGTGAAAAGAAAATGCAAATGAAGTTGCCACCTAGTCATGAAAACTTGTTGTGCAAAACCCTTTATCGTGTTTGCCATCTAAGTAGTTAGTGATTGCCATTTAAAGCTGCAGGCTTAGTCTAAGCAAATGATTTTGGAACTTTATGTGCTTTCCATATCTTGGTGACACCAAAAAAGTTGTAGTGATTTTTTATAAGAAAGATTGGTGAAAAGAAAATGCAAATGAAGTGGCCACCTGTCCGTGAAAACTTGTTGCGCAAAACCCTTTACCGCGTTTGACATCTAAGTAGTTAGTGATTGCCATTTAAAGTTGCAGGCTTAGTCTAAGCAAATGATTTTGGAACTTTATGTGGTTACTATATCTTGGTGAGACCAAAAAATTTGTAGTGATTTTCTGTGTTTCCCATTTAAGTAGTTAGTGATTGCCATTTAAAGCTGCAGGCTTTGTTTAAGCAAACTATTTTGGCACCTTATTTGCTTCCCATATCTTGGTGACACCAAAAAAGTTGTAGTGATTTTATAATAATAAAGGTTGTTCAAATGGAGTCTGAAATCATGAAGGAACCTCTCCTTGGAAACCTTTTGAGCAATATCACTTACATCGTTTGCTATTTAGGTTTTAATTGTTTTCCTTTTAATCCTGCATTCTCTGATACCATATGCGTATCGCCTACCCACACGTTAGTGGGAAACATGTTGTCCAAATACGATTTCGTCGTTTGCTACTTAAGTTTTCACTGTTAGCCATTCAAACATCCTTCCTTTTTTTAAGAAACATATTTTTGAAGATTATGTGCGTGGCACAAAGTCATAAGACAAAACAAAATCCAGTGATTTATTTGCAGCCCACAGCATGTATAGACCCAATTACGCACTGAAATAACGAAAAAAATGTGCAATTGTTGCAATGGTGAAATTCATTTCAAAATTAATTGATGAGCGAAGTGGGAAAGCTTTTGCAAAAAATTACTACTGCATTTGCCTCTTAATTTGTCATTGTCTGCCCCATAAACATTAGTACACCCGATATCATGTCATGTTTGGATAGGGAAAGTGTGCATTTTAGCCTACAGCAAAGGAGTTGCAATATAATTTTGACACGACTATGGCAAACATGTTGTTCAATATAACTAACTGAGTTTGCCATATAACTAGTTAGTGTTTGCCCCTTAATTAGAAGTTCAAATCCTAAACATTAATACATTAAACAAACATGATACTACGAATGAACATTCATACATGGAAACAAACATAATTTATCAATTGTCATCATTCGATGATGTTGCATTTGATGTCTACCTAAGACCAGTTGAAGATACTTCATGTATTGGAGGTTTTAGTTTTTTCAAGATCTCGTCGACGTTCACTTCTTCTCCTTGCCTGTTGCGTAGTAGAGTGACAGATGCCTTCACTAGATCCTCAGTTGGGGGGCATATGTCGAACTTGAATACCTATTGATGTATGAAAAAACTTGTTAGTAAATTTATTTAGTACATAATAAGTTATGACTTATTTTATACATTATGTATTACCTTTACCATGTTCCTTATTGTTATGTAAGGTAATGAGTTGTGGAACTTTCCTGGAAAAATGCAACCTATTTAAGTTGAATTTGAACAATTTAAGTTTTGATAGACAACAAATATTTCAATTTCTCTTATGTACTAAAGGAATAAGAATTAGGAAAGTACATCTTGTAACAGCATCACTGAGCCAATACCAATGTTTGGACCAAATTGTCCATCTTGTACAACTTTCTTATGGACACTAGCCTTAGCGGTTCCAGATTGATCCAACATAAAAATTAAAGTACTTGTATATTTTCATTTCAAAAAATTTTGCATTTCGGGTACAAACTTATTGCCACTTAGCTTGATGGTGATTGTTATATCACCCAATCCATTGTGCTTGCAGTCCTTCACAATGCATGCAAGAAAAGCTAACCTATCCTCATCCAACGACTTTTCGGTATGTAGTTTTGCATATAGTTTTCTTAGGAATTTCATGTCACCATCACCAACCAAACCTGCATTAGAGTTTAATAAATAATTTCTTCGAAATTATAATGTAAAACAAACTTGTATGATGTTTATACCGTGGCACTTGATAAACATTCCCACCCATTTCTATGGGTTGGAGTTGAAGTCACGTTTGTATGTTGCATCAACTATTTACTTCACAAATTCTTGTGTGTTTTTGGCTTCATTTGATTCCTTGTTTAATAAAACTGCTTGCACATTACCTGCTAGACCAAGAATAAGATCGATATTTGAGTTGCATTTTTTGAAAATTGTTTCCATGTTTGAGTCATCAATATCCAACCCCTCCCACGGTTCCATTTGCGCAGCTGCATTTGAATGGAAAAAAAGTCATTATGTTAATGAAAATTTATGTAAAATAAGATAATAAAAAAGATGATTTTTGTTTGGATAGTTATACGAACAACGCCATTGCGAGAATTGAAGTAAGAAATTCTTACCTCTTATATGGTGAAAGGTTCCTCAAGTCAGATATGTTTTCTTCTCTTTAAGATTTATTGAAGTGCAACCATATTTATATCACTTTAAATTACTATGGACAAAATTACCAATTTACCCTGATACTTACTTCTTAATCACGTTTTCATTTCACCGAAACGCGTACTGTTGCATTGTATTAAGTATTGATGTCCCATCCACCCACCTGGGTCATTCAATGCACAAGGATGCAACCAAGATAGCAATTCATCTCCCACTTATTATGCAATAGTGACTTCGTGCCAACTTTCTTCATTATCTCACCCAACTTTCTTCAAGCTCCGTGGTTGTTCATACACGAGGTAAGTACATCATTCACTGCTACCATAAATGAAGCATTCAATACAATGCGCTCCATCTGTGATAGTTGCAGAACATACCTAAAAATATAATCTTTAATTTAAAGTTCAACAATCATAGGGTTTTGCGAAAAATCTAAACTTGATCCATAAAGAATCCCGTAAAGATATGGTTCTTTTACTTTCCAATGTGTAGGCCATGGTCTATATAGTTGTCTTACCGATAAATGTTCAGTAGAAGCTGATATTCATTGTTTTTTTCATTTTTTTTAATGTAAAGGAAATTTATGTGTCAGCAACGACATTTTCACGAATTGTGACCATGGAAAATGTGCAAGCCACAAATACATTGGGACTAAATGAAATTTCGCTGTACAAGGACGACCAAAGTCAGCCAAGCACTATGACGCTAGTACCCAATAGTTGTAATAATGAATGTGGTGACTTAGACCAACATGCATACTATGCTATTCGAAAAGGTTTTGGGGTGAGGATAAGAACTTCACAAAAGGATCTAGATGAGAACATTTCGTATTTGAAGTTAGTGTGCTTGCGGGAAGGAAAATATGTGTCCCCAATCCCTCTAGAAAAGAAGACACTACGTACCCAAAGGAAGGATTGTCCTGCTCAAATGACTGCACTTAAAAGAGAAGGAAAATGGTGCATTAAATCTATGGTGCCGAACATAGTCATGATATTAGCCCAGGAAAGTCAAGGCTAATTAGAGGTAATAGAATCATCAAGATGCATGCAAAGAGAACCCATGACATAAATGACGAGGCAGGAGTGCGCATCAACAAGAGTTTTCGATTGTTGGTTTTTTATACAGGCGGTTATGAGAACCTGGACTTTGTTGAGTGTGGCGTTAAAAACTACTTAGGGGTCAAGAGGCGTGCTCTTAGAAAAAATGGGGACGACCAAGCATTATTAAATCACTTTTCCCGCATGAGAGAACTAAACAATAATTTCTTTTATGAGATTGACTTAGACTCCGAAGATCATATACAAAATATTTTTTGGGCGGATGCAAGGAGCCGATCTGCATGTCATGATTTTGGAGATGTTGTGTCCTTCGATACAACGTACCTAACAAACAAATATGACATGCCCTTTACACCGTTTGTGGGGATTAACCATCACGGTCAATCAATTTTATTAGAATGTGAATTACTGTCTAAGGAAGACACAAGTACTTTTGTTTGGCTCTTTAATGTGTGGCTGAAGTGCATGTCAAATAAGGCACCACATGGTATAGTTACTGACCAATGTAAGGCAATGCAAAATGTAGTACAATGCGTGTTTCCCACTACTCGACATCGGTGGTGCCTTTGGATCATCATGAAAAAAATACCAGAAAAGTTGGTTGGGTATGGTAACTACAATGCCATAAAAGAAACATTAAATCAGTTGTTGTACGACTCCATTGATGGTGAAGCATTTGAGTTTAGGTAGGCTGAATTTATCAACACACATGCATTACAAAAAAGTGATTGGTTATCCTCGTTGCTCGAAGAGAGACAAAGATGGGTACCATGTTACTTGAAGAATGATTTTTGGGTTGGAATGTCCTCAACACAACAAAGTGAAGGGATGAATGCCTTTTTTGATGGCTTCATTAATTCAAGTACCACACTTGAACAATTTGTCATGCAATACGATAATGCCTTACGACAAAAGGCCGAAAAAGAGTACGAAGCTGACTTTGCATCCTTGAATATGACAATAACTTGTGGTTCTCAGCCACCCATAAAAATACAATTCCAAAGTGAGTATACCCATGCTAAATTTGATGAAGTCCAAAATGAATTCAGATGTAGGATGAATTGTTTTGTCAAAGATGTGAACAATAACGGTGTGCAATCAAAGTACAAAATATTGGAGGAGGTTATGTGGAATGGTCGTTGTGCTAACAAGTTTTATGAAGTTTATTTTGATACTGTGAGTCATGATATTAGATGCAGCTATCGATTTTTGAGTTTAAAGGTATAGTTTGCAGGAATTGCTTGTTGGTTCTTGGGCAAGAGGGCATGACAGTTGTTCCTGCAAAGTATGTTATCAAAAGGTGGAGCAAACTCGTTCGTCAAAAACATACTTATATTAGAGCATCTTACCACTGCAAAAATAATGAACCAAATGTAAAAAGGTACGATTCTTTGTGTAAGCAATTTTACGACATTGCTGAAGTCGCTTGTGAATCTCAGTGTGCAACAAAAATGTGATTCAAGCAAATGGATGCCATAACATCCACTCATGGGTTATGTATTCCTAGTATGTCTAATTTTGTAGATGATGACACAAATCCTCATCCTCCTAGGACAATAGTGCCAAGTAACACACACATCACAAAGCCCAATTACTATTAAAAGAAAAGGACGACCTCGATCAAGTCGGTTGCAATCAACTGTTGAAAAGTTATGCAAGATGAAGAAGTCTAATGCGCCAAAAGTGATTGGAAAAACCCATGATAAAGTAAGTGATGATTTTCAAGTAACCCTTTAGATTTGAATATGTTATTTATATTTGTTTGCTTATATAGAATTTTTATGGTATTTGATTTCTGTGTTATTGAACATTTAAAAATAGGATCAAACAGCCTCTACAGATGGTGTACAACACATCCTGTTATGGAATTTGAGAGTCAATCTTCAATCAATATGGTAAGTTTTTTATTTACTCATAACTTTATAAGTGATGCAATGAGATGATATTTTTATATGAAGTTTTATTAAGTAATTGTGGTGGATTATGCAAGTATCTGGAATCCTAAGTAATGGATTTCTATCGTTGTTGACATTTGTGCAATCAAATGTAGACATTACTCAAACAACAGCGACATCGGAAGTCTTTCAATTTCTCTAACAAATAAGTAGGTTTTGCCAATTCAAGTTATCCAAGTCTTAATTACATATACAAGTCAAAATATTGATAAATTTGTGTATTTGCAGGTTGGAAAATGGTTTAACTATTTTGGGCCACTACTTTTTGCTGGATATGACATCGCCAAACACCATTAATTTTGATGATGGTTGTGTTTGTCAATGGCATGTCATAAATATTAACAAAAACACTGAATGTAGGATGGACGTATGTTATTGGTTTTTAGAAACACAATTATTGTTATGTGGAGTTAAAAGTGAACACAGTACAAATGTAGTGTATCATATGATGTGAAAAATTATGGTAAAGGCAATGTCTTACTGATATGTATTGAACATGGTGCAATTAAGTGGCAAACAAAGTTATCCTTTTCAAATAGTTAAATAGCATATTATGTATGTAACAGTTGTTTGCCTCAATACTTGGCGTGGGTGATAATTGCTTCTGCACTTGCACCAAGGTTATGTGCTGGGGGTTTACCTAAACCTTTAAACGGACATGGTGTATGACATAAAAGAAATATAAAATTATGTAAAAAAGAAAAATATTGTACATGGTGTAATTAAGTAGAAATGACTCTAAAGTTTACGCACCAACATAATTAAGTAGAAATGACTCTAAAGTTTACGCACCAACATATATGTAGGTTATTTGTACATAATATATTTTGTGTAGTACTTGGCATCAGTATATCATGAATAAGTGGCAAATGCAATTTCAATATCTGGCAAACGCAATGAATCATTTTTGTGCAACATTATAATTAATTAATTAATCACAAGGTTTTAGACTTTAAAATTTGGTTGCCTATTGTGGGCATATCCCCTTTTTCCGATAGTGTAATGTATACCAATTGTTAAAAGTAGATCTGTCTAATTATCTTAACCACAAAGGGATCTGAATTGATTAATAGGCTTTTATCTGGTTTAAGATGAATCTTGAATGAATCTTTAGGTTTTAAAGCTCAATTAATCAATTTCACAGTTCTAGGTTAATGGACTGTTTAAATCAATCAAGAAAGATTATGAGAGAGAATAAAGAAACAAGACACACAATTTATACTGGTTCGATTCAAGGCGAATCTACATCCAGTCTTCTCCTAAGTAACACACTTAGGAGGATTCCACTAAACAAATAGGATCCAAGAATTAAAAGCACACCTATATAATTCTAGACCCCCAAAACCCAAGAACTTGATTTACCAATCAAGAACTCCCCCTAGGAGCAATGCATCCACGCAATTGCACCTAGGCCTACACTTCAAACACTAAAGCAAGTGTAATCAGAAATACAGTAAACAAAATCAAGAAACGAATACACCTATGTTGTGTAGATTTGACAAGATGCTCCTTGATTCAAGCAAGACCCATCATAGTAGAATCAACTATCAATCTTCTTGGATCTGCACTTGAGTGATCTTCCAGAATGTTCAGAAACTCTGTGACTCTCAAAGGGCTCTCCTTCAGATGGAAAACTGCGTGATCTATCAATTTTCTCCAGAACCAAAATAGATTCTAAAAACAGCTTTTATACAAAGATATTTGTTGTCACTAATTTGATTAGCAATTTACCTAATCGATTATCGTGAGTATATTTTCACTTCCTTTGTGCCATACTCACAGCTAATCCATTAGTTAAAAAAACTAATCATATGCAAGATTACACAGCAGGCCTAAAATACATTCGATAAAGAGAAGCTATTTGCCTAATGCATATCCTAACTAGACCAAGCTATGTTTTATTCTAAACCAGTAGACATCATCAAAATCATTCTTCATTCATAGGTGAAGTAGCTCCCCCTACCAACAATCTCCCCCTTTTTGATGATGTCCAAAACATGGACTGTGATAGGCCTGCCTGCAGCACATTAAGCAAACAACAACAGCAGTACAGGCACACAAAGCAAACAATAGCATAGGCATATAATAGATATCATTTTCATTACATACTCCCCCTACCAATAAACCATCAATATATCAAATTCTCCCCCTTTTTGGACATTAGCAAAAAAATCAGACAGATTTAGGATGCAATACAGGACAGCAGGAAAATTGTATCTAAACAGCGCAGCAATGTAGGAGATGCAGCAGGAGATAATGCATAACAACCAGAATGCATAACAATTTCGCATAATGGCTTAGCGGGCTCCTTTTGAGAAATTAAGTAGCAACTATGTGATGCAGAACTTAACACAAACTAAGCTTCAGACAGAACACGATAATGGATTAAGGCCAAGGTTAGGCAAGCAGCTACACAGTTTGAACACAGTAGGCATACAAAGTATGACAATACTAACAACGCAACAGGTGAAATCAGTAGCACAGGTTAACATCAGAGTGCAGACAGCCATAAATCAAATCAGCAATTAAGTATTGCAATATCAGTTTAAAACAGTAGTGCAGAAATTTGAAAAAAAATGCACATTTTACTTTCTTTTTAGTTAACAAACATGCAGTAAATTCAAAATATGAGAGTACTTCAACCAACAATTATACTTGATCACAATAGAAGAGGAACTTTTCACCTTGACAATGCCTAAAATTTGACCTTTGTTATTATCACCTCTTGTAACATGACCAATAATTGGCTTTGTAAGATATCCTGCAGAAGTTCTTCACATCTCCTTTCATGTGTCTTGAGCATCCATTATATAAAA
>Ga0214542_1009026_pt1 | contig 15910 bp, 13 predicted proteins | sample CNSS1metaG_FD_160096 | JGI IMG/M metagenome (GOLD analysis project Ga0214542, IMG submission 160096) | Root nodule microbial communities from cowpea collected in UCLA plant growth center, Los Angeles, California, USA - CNSS1 | ecosystem: Host-associated > Plants > Roots > Nodule | place: USA... | reverse complement strand
TGTTAGAAATATATATATATATATATATATATATATATATATATATATATATATATATATATGTGTGTGTGTGTGTGTGTGTGTGTGTGTGTGTATTTGTAAATGTAGACAAAAGATACCTTTTGATCAACAGCTGAATAAACACGTTTTGGCTGTTGTTTTTTATTATGAGTTGTATTTGTATACATCAATGGCTATAGTGCTGTAACATACTGTAAATTCTGGCCTTGTTCCAATCCTCATTATGAGCTATTTTTGGTAGACTTGAGGAATTTGTTTGAATATGTTAGGAAAATTCTCATATATATATATATATATATATATATTGTTTACATACTGAGGGGGTCATTTTAATGAGTGTCCAAATTAAAAGTTTTTTACAGTATCGCTGCATAATCTGCTCGTGTAACTATTTATAAAAATTACATGACTTTTGGGTATCTTGACGGTTCATGATAAAATTTAATGATTTGATTTGTCTCATAAAGTCCTTTTTAACAAGATACATGGACCCACACACTGCATTTTTTGTGTGGGTGATATGAATACATACTAATCCTTAGATCTTACATGAATGTTGGGATTAAAACAATTATATGACGCGGCGAGTTTGTTTAATAAGTCATGACTTTTGACCATTCATGTATGGTTCCTTGTGGCCCAGATTTACTCCTCTTTGGACATAAAAATGTCTCTCTCTAAGTACGTCCGTTATGTATTTGTTTGTGTGTTCGCGGTAGTTTGGAATGGATTGAGAGAAGTAATAGTATCATAGGGTGAGATACGAGGAAGAAATCTAGACGAGACAATCATCCATGAACATGGTTAAGATTAAATCGTGAAGTCGTGTGACTTCTTTAAGTAGTCCTGTAACCTTTTTAAATAGTTACAGGATCATTATTTATGTTTAGGAAAGATAACTAGTTGGAAATTCAGCTGATTTGGAAAAAAAAAAAATTTCAATTTCAGTTGGATGTTAGGGATAATGGTTGAAATTTGTTAAACATTTGTTTTTTCTGAAAAAAATCAGCTTTTTTCGTTGTAAGCTTCGTACATATTTTTGTGCACAAGTGGATTTTTGTTGCTTCTAAACGATTTTAATTATTTTAATACCATTTTTCAACAAATTTACCCAAACAAAAACTTATTGTGATTATAACAGTAATATATTATACATATAATTGATCATTGAAATAATTCTATTATCACAACTATCCCAAACACATCATAAATAACTTTTAATCTTAACCATCTATTTGTGATGCGAATTTATTTCTCTTGTATTATTGTGAGAAATAAGGACAATAAATCTGGGTCTATATGTATATATATGATTTATAATTACACACTGAAGCTGTCAAGAGACTCAGCATGTTAATACTTCCTATTGTAAATAGTTAATGGTTTAGTCATTTAGTTTTACCTCCATTGTCCTTTTTTCTGGTCAGTATTAGTTGTTATATTAAGGTAAATAAATGTCAAAGTTTTCTTGATGAAATAAACAAGTCCTTGATTTTAATTACTCAATTGATGGCTCAAATTTATATTTTTCTGAATATTTTTCATTTCTTTGTATTATTTTTACTTCTATTTGGTATGTACATTACAAACACTTTAGAAGGTTTTCCTTGCTGTGTGTTGTAAATACGATGGTTTATAAGTTAGGTTTAGGTTACTCATGTTTTTCAATATTTTTTGTCAAATGTTATTCTCCTTCAACTTTTTGTCATGCCTTATTAGTGGCAATACGTTTTACACAAATTAATTTGTTTTGAACTTATATTGTGTAATAAACATTTTTTTTTTGTTTTTTTATTTGAGACGGGGATGTTAAACTTACTGAATTACCATCTCTTCATATTTTTGATTGCTAATGATAAAACCTTCTGAAATTATTTGTCGGAGTGATAGTATTTTGTTTTGTTGGTTACAGAGGCCACAACTTGTAAAAGGAAATATGCAACTTTTCTCTGTGGACCAACAGCGGAGCCAGGCTCTTGAAGCACATGCTGCCGCATTTGCCACATTTAGAGTAATTCTGTCTTCTTTGTGATCGATTAATATGTATTTCAGGCGTGTGGCTTGCAGGTTGAATACTGTTTGATATTTTTACTTTGTTACACGTAGGTTGCTGGCAATGATAAGGATTCAACTCTTATTTGTTTTGCATCCAAGAGCATCAATGCTGGACAGGTTATATCAAAGATGCATGTCATTGAACTTGGCGCCCAGCCAGGTATATGCATGTCTAGATTTTTCCTTTATCAGCCAATAGATACATCCCCACTCATTAGTATAAACAGTTTTTTTTTTTTCTTAAATCATAAAGAAAAATAAATTTTCAATATCAATTCAACTTGTTAATGAAAGAGGGGATTATAGGATATAAAGTGATTAATAAGTTAAATAGGAGATAAGCAACACGAGATGTAATTATGGATCTTCAATAGACTGTCTGCTATTTGTATTATATGTTCTTGCCGCATTCTGATGCCTTTTTTGCTACCTTCTGGTGTGTTGTGTTATTGGTTATCAGGCAAGCCATCTTTTTCAAAGAAACAAGCCGATCTCTTCTTTCCTCCAGACTTTGCTGATGATTTTCCCGTATCAATGCAGGTATAAGTGTAGACTTTATGATTCTCTGTTTCCCAATAAACATTATGTTGAATACCTGACTTGTTTCACTGTGCAGATTTCAAATAAGTATGGTTTGATATATGTTATCACAAAACTCGGTCTTTTATTTGTCTATGATCTAGAGACTGCTACTGCAGTTTATAGAAATCGAATCAGCCCCGATCCAATATTTTTGACAGCAGAGGCCTCAACATCAGGGGGCTTTTATGCTATAAATAGACGTGGCCAGGTGTTGCTTGCTACTGTGAATGAAGCAACCATAGTACCTTTTGTTAGTGGCCAGGTATTTAGTGCTCGTTCTTTTTCTATGCGAACACCTCTTTTGCTATCTACTTCTAATTTTTGCTTGGATTTTTGGCAGTTAAATAATTTGGAACTTGCTGTTAGTCTTGCTAAAAGGGGAAACCTCCCTGGTGCAGAAGAATTGGTAACTTGAGCTGCATATGATGATGTTATACTTTTATCTGTAGTTTTAAAGTTCATGAACTCCACGTATTTACTTTTAAATTTGCTGAAATTTTTTACCTGATGGATACTTAACTAGAAGATTTATCCTTGTATACCTTTTGTCTCAATAGATTGTAGTTGTCATAAAAGCATTTCAGATGTGTCATCTAGAGTAGAGCAGTTATCAACAAGACAATTAGCATAAAAGCGTGAGAAAATGATTTTCTTTTGTAGCATTTGCTTGTATGTATGTTTTTTGTTTTTGACAGAATACCAGAATGAACAGGTAACAGTTTGTAAGCTGTAATTACTTGAGGCCCAAGGGAATCTTCATTAAAAGTATGTGCTGAGAAGAATAATGTTGAAGTGAAATATGAACATGGCAACTGTAACTTCTGATTCAAAGATTAGTAACTGGAGTTATTAGGGCTTAAATTTTTCCCCAACCATAATTTTTTTCTTCGTAGTTGGTTTGATAGGAGGGAGGGGAGAATGGTTTTCTTTTCAATTTTAAAGTTCATTTATTTTTACCTAGTTATTGTTATGCTTGTGTTTTCTCTCAGGTTGTTAAGCGTTTTCAAGAATTATTTGCTCAAACCAAGTATAAGGAAGCTGCAGAGCTTGCTGCACAGTCACCACAAGGAGTACTTCGAACGCCTGATACTGTTGCTAAATTTCAGGTCTTTTATACATCAAAATGCTGCTCCTTTAATATTTCTTGGTTTTGTTACCAAATTTAGGGTATGCATAATCACATTAATATATCAATATGCTCTTTATCCTGTGTTCTTGAGTTGCCTATGTTAATTTGCTTTCAGAGTGTACCTGTGCAAGCTGGGCAAACGCCACCACTGTTGCAATACTTTGGAACTCTGTTAACCATGGGAAAACTCAATGCTTTTGAGTCACTGGAACTGTCACGACTTGTTGTAAATCAGAACAAAAAGAATCTTTTGGAAAATTGGCTGGCAGAGGATAAACTTGAATGCAGTGAGGAGCTTGGTGACCTTGTGAAGGTCCTGACAGAAATTTAATGTGTTATTTGTTTTTCATTTGGACATTTATGAATATTATTTTATTGATGGTTTGGGGAAGGAAAATCCAAATTGTCCATTCCTTTTAAAGAAACACATGATCTGTTCCCTGACTTGTGTTTTGCACTTGTTTCCTTTGTTTTTCCTAATTTTTACGAGGCTTGCATATATGCAGACGGTGGATAACGACCTCGCTTTGAAAATTTATATCAAAGCTAGAGCAACACCAAAAGTTGTTGCAGCTTTTGCAGAGAGGAGAGAATTTGACAAGATTCTGATATATTCAAAGCAGGTAAATTTTTTTATTAGTTTAGTAGGATCAGAAAATTATTGGTGTTGATATTCAATGTTATTATGTCATTTGTTAGTTTTCTTACTACTACCTTTATAATGCCATTCTTCGCTGTTCTTTAATGAAGGTTGGATATACACCTGATTATATGTTCCTTCTTCAAACAATTTTACGAACAGACCCCCAGGTGAGAAGGTTTTGTCTGAACAATCATCTGATTTAATTTTATCTCTGACTTGCTTGACATTCATCATGTACTTGTTTATGTTTTGGAAGTCTGAGCATAGCTTGCTTAAAGTAGCATCACCTAATGAATGGCAGTTAATGTATCCAAATGGGAATGGTTTCCTCATGCTTATGTTGCTTTCATTTTAAGAATATTTTCACATTGCTCATCCACACTCTAATCTAAGTTGTTTATTTTTTGAGCATCCATATTTTTTCTGGTTTATGTATATAAAATAATTCAAAACTTCTTTGATTGCAGGGAGCTGTAAATTTTGCTCTGATGATGTCTCAAATGGAAGGAGGATGCCCCATAGACTACAACACAATTACGGATCTATTTCTTCAGGTTTACTTGCAGTTTACCCTTTGGATCTTCATGATACCGTGTTCTTTGCGTTCTCTTATTATTTATTATTCAGTTGTAATTTTAGAAGACAGTATAATGTACAATTTTGTTTTCCTTTTATATCACTGCGTTCATTATGTACCTTTTTTGAAAATTTAAAATGAAAAATAATAATAATTTTGTCAAAATAAATCTTTCTTTAATTTTTGGTTTTAATAAGGCTTTTTGATAACTTTCTTGCTTAGGCTAATATAGTTTCCTCCACTTTCAACTAAAAATTATTTGTTTAAACTTTAATGTAGGAACTGATTGCATACTTTTTTTTTGGTTATTTGTGAATTGGAAATCTTATTTATATATATTTCTTCTGCTACTTTTTAGAGGAATTTGATCCGTGAGGCAACGGCCTTTTTGTTGGATGTGCTGAAGCCAAACCTTCCTGAACATGGATTTCTTCAAACAAAGGTTCTTTTATTATATGTGTCATTATCACTGCCCCTGAACTGGATGGTGATATATATGGTTTTTTTTTAAGAAAGTGAAATCATATTTTTCTATGTATTATACTTAGGTTTTGGAAATTAATCTGGTAACCTTTCCAAATGTTGCTGATGCTATATTGGCCAATGGCATGTTCAGTCATTATGATCGCCCACGCATTGGACAATTATGTGAAAAGGCAGGCCTTTTCATTCGGGCTCTTCAGGTTCGCTTCTTCTTAAGTTCTGATGGCAGTATAATGTTCTATCATTAGCATATCCTGAACCTTGTCTGTGTATTATGCAGCATTATTCTGAGTTGCCAGACATCAAACGTGTCATTGTGAATACACATGCCATTGAGCCGCAGGTTTTGATTGCAATTGCTCATATAACCCAGTCTATCATAAAATTGTTTGATATTCTTATTTCTTACCATATAATATGATGTATTTCAGGCTTTAGTTGAGTTTTTTGGTACCCTTTCTCGAGAATGGGCACTAGAGTGTATGAAAGATCTTTTACTTGTGAATCTCAGAGGCAATCTTCAAATAATTGTTCAGGTACTATCTCTGGACAATGTTGCCGCAAGACTTCTGTTCTATTTTTTTTGTTTGAATTCCATAATTCATTTCTCAGAGTATCTTACTTAGTACATGATTTGCAGACTGCTAAGGAATATTCTGAGCAGCTGGGTGTTGATGCATGTATTAAACTATTTGAGCAGTTCAAATCCTATGAGGGACTATACTTTTTCTTGGGTGCATACTTGAGCTCTAGGTATTTCTTTCTTATTGGGATGGAACATGACTTCATTTCACTATTCACGCCAGTTTCACAGTTCTAGTTTGTTTTTTTTTTTCAATTATTGTAACTTTCTTTTGTTGTCTTGTAAAGTGAGGATCCTGATATTCACTTCAAGTATATCGAGGCCGCTGCTAAAACTGGACAAATTAAGGAGGTTGAGCGTGTAACTAGGGAATCAAACTTTTATGATGCTGAGAAGACAAAGAATTTTCTTATGGAGGCCAAGCTTCCGGATGCACGACCATTGATTAATGTCTGTGATCGTTTTGGATTTGTTCCGGATCTCACCCATTATCTGTATACTAACAACATGCTTCGATATATCGAAGGTTATGTTCAAAAGGTATATTTGTTTACAGGTTTTATATTTGAATTTGGTAATCCTTGTATCATATGTGTCCTTCAAATCTTTCTTTGAAAATTTTTGAACGGTGACCTAAACTTTGTACTTCTTGCTCTTAGGTCAATCCTGGAAATGCTCCTCTAGTTGTTGGACAGTTGTTAGATGATGAATGCCCTGAAGATTTTATTAAAGGTCTTATACTTTCCGTTCGTTCTCTTCTGCCAGTTGAGCCTTTAGTTGAGGAATGTGAGAAGAGGTGGGCTAGCTTCTTTCTACCTTTCATCTCCAATATCAATGTCATGTTGATTTCTAATTTAGATTCCTATGAATAGGAATCGTCTCCGCTTGCTTACTCAATTCTTGGAGCATCTTGTAAGCGAAGGAAGCCAGGATGTGCATGTACATAATGCTCTGGGTAAAATAATTATTGACAGCAACAACAATCCCGAGCATTTTCTCACAACCAATCCATACTATGATTCTCGTGTTGTTGGTAAATATTGTGAAAAGCGGGATCCTACCCTTGCTGTTGTTGCTTACAGGAGAGGGCAATGTGATGACGAGCTGGTTAATGTTACTAATAAAAACTCCTTGTTCAAACTCCAAGCAAGGTGCGAACTTTGACCTGTATCAGGAAAAGTTTTCATTGTATTTCATAATACTAGTCTCTGACACACGTTATTTTCCGATGTTTGTGTCAGATATGTTGTGGAAAGGATGGACTCTGACCTCTGGGAGAAAGTTCTTGATCCTGAGAATGAGTTTAGAAGGCAGTTGATTGATCAAGTGGTGTCCACTGCTTTGCCTGAAAGCAAGAGTCCAGAGCAAGTTTCAGCCGCGGTGAAAGCTTTTATGACTGCTGATCTTCCACATGAGTTGATCGAGCTTCTTGAAAAGATTGTGCTACAAAATTCTGCTTTTAGTGGAAATTTTAATCTGCAAAATTTGTTGATTCTTACTGCAATCAAGGCAGATCCTTCAAGAGTTATGGATTACATTAATAGGTTGGACAACTTTGATGGACCTGCAGTAGGGGAGGTAGCTGTGGAAGCACAACTATATGAGGAGGCATTTGCTATTTTCAAGAAATTTAATTTGAATGTTCAGGCTGTTAATGTCCTGCTGGATAACCTCCAGACTATTGATCGTGCTGTGGAGTTTGCTTTCCGGGTTGAAGAAGATGCTGTTTGGAGCCAGGTTGCTAAAGCACAACTTAGGGAAGGCTTAGTGAGTGATGCAATTGAGTCATTCATTCGTGCAGATGATTCAACTCATTTCTTAGAGGTTATTAAGGCTGCTGAAGATGCAGATGTATACCATGACATGGTGAAGTATCTTCTCATGGTTAGGCAGAAGACTAAAGAGCCCAAGGTGGACAGCGAGCTCATTTATGCTTATGCTAAGATTGACCGTCTTGGAGAAATTGAAGAGTTTATACTGATGCCAAATGTTGCCAATTTACCAAATGTTGGGGACCGCTTGTATGATGAGACATTGTATGAGGCTGCAAAAATTATATTTGCTTTTATTTCTAACTGGGCTAAGTTGGCAGTCACATTGGTGAAGCTTAAACAGTTTCAAGGAGCTGTTGATGCAGCCAGGAAAGCAAACAGTTCAAAAACATGGAAGGAAGTCTGTTTTGCCTGTGTTGATGCTGAGGAATTCCGCTTAGCTCAGATTTGTGGTCTCAATGTCATCATTCAGGTGACATAATTTTCTAGTTTATATTTTAACGTTTGGAAAGAAAAACAATTTATTTCTTTTGTCTAACCTTTTTGCTGCTGTCTGGCTACTTACTATCTGCTATATATGAAGGTGGATGATTTGGAGGAGGTTAGCGAGTTTTATCAGAACAGAGGATGCTTCAATGAACTCATATCTCTAATGGAAAGTGGGTTAGGATTGGAACGTGCACATATGGGTATCTTTACTGAGTTGGGAGTTCTATATGCAAGATATCGACCCGAGAAGCTAATGGAACACATTAAGTTGTTCTCAACTCGGCTTAACATTCCAAAGCTTATTCGGGCATGTGATGAACAGCAGCATTGGAAAGAACTCACTTACCTATTCATTCAATATGATGAGTTTGATAATGCTGCAACCACTGTCATGAATCACTCTCCAGAAGCATGGGACCACATGCAATTCAAAGATGTTATAGTTAAAGTTGCAAGTGTAGAGCTCTACTATAAGGCTGTTCACTTCTACTTACAAGAGCATCCAGATGTAATAAATGATATGTTGAATGTGATTGCTCTTCGTGTGGACCACACTCGTGTAGTAGATATAATTCGGAAGGTCTGCAATTTTTCTATTTACAGTTTCAATCTTATTTGGTGAGTTAAGTTACTGGTTTCAAATGTCATTCTGTAACAATATTGCTTGTTGCTTTGTTTTTTTATTTTTAGGCTGGCCACCTTAGATTAGTTAAGCCGTACATGGTTGCAGTTCAAAGCAACAACGTATCTGCTGTCAATGAAGCTCTGAATGAAATTTATGCCGAGGAAGAGGACTATGACAGACTTCGAGAATCAATAGATCTGCATGACAACTTTGATCAGATAGGTCTTGCACAGAAGGTGAATCTCCTTATTTTTTGTCTTATTTTGACGACAATTAGCAAAATATGGGATTATAATGTTACTGGTAAATTTATAATTTTCGAGTTATTATTGATCGAGATCAACGATGAGCATATGCAGATTGAGAAGCATGAACTTCTTGAGATGAGGCGTGTTGCTGCATACATTTACAAGAAAGCAGGAAGATGGAAGCAATCCATTGCTTTGTCAAAGAAAGACAATCTTTACAAGGACTGCATGGAAACATGCTCTCAATCTGGTGATCGGGAACTCTCAGAAGATTTGCTTATCTACTTTATTGAGAAGGTGTTTATTTCTTGCCCTTTTCCTTATTCAACTCTGGTGATATAAGCCCCATTTGGTGGCATAGTTCGGTTTGACCCCTGTTTCAGTTAGAAATTATTTTGCTGCTCCCTTTTTCATTTCCTGCACCAGTTCTTTTCTCTTAATTAACAAAGGGAATATATTGATTTTCAGGGAAAGAAAGAGTGTTTTGCATCATGCCTCTTTGTCTGTTATGATATTCTCCGGCCAGATGTTGCTCTTGAGCTAGCTTGGATGAACAACATGATTGATTTTGCTTTCCCATATCTCTTACAGGTATGCTTTTGCCTGTGGCTCTGGTATAATGATTTTCATCAACAGACGAAGTTAACCATTTTTATTTTATTTTATATTTTTGGTTGAAGTTTATTAGAGAGTATACAAGCAAGGTGGATGAGCTTATCAGGGACAAAATTGAAGCTCAAAATGAGGAGAAAGCTAAGGAAAAGGAGGAGAAGGACGTGATTGCTCAACAGGTAAGCCTTTTTCGAATCTCCTTTTACAGACACAACCATATTGTTTGTTTGATTACTAACCCAACAGTTTTTTTTGTCAATGATCTCCAGAATATGTATGCCCAGTTGCTACCACTTGCTTTGCCGGCACCACCGATGCCAGGAATGAGTGGAGCCTATGCCCCTTCCCCTCCTCCAATGCCTGGAATGGGTGGAGGCTATACTCCTACGCCTCCTCCACCACCCATGGGTGGAATGGGGATGCCACCAATGCCTCCTTTTGGCATGCCTCCAATGGGGGGCGGCTACTAATGGTGAAGCTAGATAGTTTAGAATATCTCATTTTTGCATTCAAGGTAACTACTTTCTTAGGGTTAAACAATTTCACGTGGTGGCACCAAGCATCATCAACCTTCTGTCCAATCATTGCGGCTTTCTTCAATCAAACTTTTCTGAGCTACTACTTATTTCTTTCGGCATTGGCTTGGTTGCGACCTGTATAGTTTATTTTCTTTAATTATTATTTGTTTTCATAGTTGTCAAGTCATAAATGTTTATTCATTAGGACTTAAAGTTCCTCATCTTAGTATATAGACTTTCATATAACATTTAAAATTATCTCTTACTGTATGTTGCTTTAATTCTTTCAGATATATAAATTAGCCCATAATTTTTTTATTATCCATTCAATAAATGTTGAATGTTCCAAACTAATCCATTTCAGTTTCGGCTCCTTTTTGGATAGCCATGCTATTGATTAGTTGCAGCACATAAATTCTGAAGTTTCTCATAATACGAAGTGTTGGTTCGTTATTTCCACTTTTGTTTGTGTTTGTGTTTGTGTCTGGATGAAGAAAAAAAAAGAAAGAGGAAAGGAAAATAGTAGATAAATATAAAAGAAAGAGAACAAAAGAAATAAACAAAGTTTATATTGAAACTTTGTTGCAATCAGCTGAGTGAGTATCGAATGCATTAAGATAAACAATTTGTATATAGTATGACGTCACTTTTCACCAGAAAATGTAGATAACCAACTAATGACAAAAGATATACTGAGTACAAAAACCGTTGACGTAATTGCTCAATTGATTACAAGACAAACAGTCGTTAATGAGCAACAATACATTATAATAAACTTCTACTTTTTATTTCTTTTAAAAATTTGAATAAGTGCGCTATTAGTACTTTTTTATTCAATCTTCTTGCCCAATATTTAAATTAAAAGTTTTATCATTGATAAATACACAACCAATTTCTGCATAATAATAAAACTCCTAAACTAAAAAAATACATTTAATTCTTAATTTAGTTTTTATAAATGTATTTATTCTTCATATTTTTTTAAGTTATATTATCTTAATTGCATACACGTCTCAATTTAAACTAAATTAGATAATGAAATTTTTAAGATAGATTAATAGTGTTGGAATATTCTTACCTTAATAACCAACTTTTAAGATTGAGTTAGACGTTAACCTGTTCGTTCTAAAGTTAACTTAGACTTTAAAATGATTTCGAAATTATCGAAAAATTATACAATTATGTATATAGATTATGTTGAAAAAGTTAAGTTTAATTGCATAAAACTAAGACTTCATCCCACGAAAAAACAATAAAAAGTGTTGTTTTGAATTTAGTCGCATTTTATACCTCTTTAATACTCAATAAAATGTAAAAAAGAAAAAGAAATACATTGTCAAATAAGTGAGTATGACTTTTAATGCTGTTCAACTGTCTTTAGGCGCTCAAAAGGTAATTCAAACACATACCATATCACCATGTTAAACCACTCATTTAATACCGAACTTGATATATTTATTCGTTGATACGAGAGAATTTCTTGAAGAATCATATTAATGAGATAAAATTAAACTATAATAAATATTTACATAATCAAATTAGACCATACAGGCATTTCAAGAATTGAAAATGGAAATGCTGGTATCAAGCATTAGGAAAATGATCATTACGCAAAATTAATCAAAAGTTAAAATGGTCACACATGTATATCCTGAATTGTCTTCCCATGAATGGGAGATTCTCACAATTATAAACATTTCCCGGGCTCCTGTTAATGTAGGAAATCTTTCATGGGATCATCATGATGTACTCTCTTCATCCTGTATGCCTCCATGTCCTCCTCAGTGACCTCGTCGTTCCATCTGACATTATATTTGCGTTTCCTCTCATCTTTCTCTTCCCTCTTCCTTATATCTTCCTGCAAAAGAACGTTTGTATACATGTCAGGATAACTGCATCTCAAAAGATTGAAGGCTCCAGCAAAATACATTTTACACTACAAATGGACATCCTAAAGTCATGTTTGTCACAAGAAATTATGTATAAAATTTAGCTTAAATCAAATGTGTCGTGTCCTTGGTAATTAAGGTCAACTTATGGGAAAAAATATATAATTGATTTCAAAAAATATATAATTGATTACAGTGGATACAATTAAGACGCAGAAAGACACTAACAAAGACCGAGTGAGTAGCCACACAGGATGGGACGAGAATTACCTTCTTGAGTGCATCAGCAAGCAATTTCTCATCTAGAACTAAACCATCTGGGACATCAGTACCCCACGTAGCAAGCTTTTTCTCCTCCACAGGTGCAGGATCGTCTACAGGTTCATTAAAATGATAGTGATTAATAAAGACATGCTAAATACAATTAAACAAAATTGACAAACAAACAAGAAGTAAAAACAGAATAGGAAAGTGACAAGATAGAGGTAGAGAAATAGCATAGATGTGATGTTTGTTAGCAAACGAACCTGTAGCCGCCTCCTTACGGGCAATATTTGCTTTCATAAGATCACTTGCCGCTTCAGCAGCCTCAATACCGGCAGCACCCGTGCAATAGCTATTTCGGATTGTCTGCTTGCAGCACTTATAGCCCCACTGGTGATCCTTCCACCATGAGCCCCACACTGTTGTGTGGTTGTTAATGTAAATATCTTCTTCATACTTGCTCCTGGGGACTGCTGCTTCCTGATCAGGTAAATAACAATTAAATATAGTCCCAAGTAACCATAAAGCAGAATCATTAAAGTCAAAACTAAAAGTCAAGGTAAAACCCAAAACGTTAACAGATCATGAAAAAGTCCGACTACCAAGAATATTTAAAATTTATAAGCAAATTATAATGGTGTTCTATACAGATTTAGGATACAACTCTCACCTGGCCTTTAATTATTCTACCAGCACGATCATACTCAACTTGCATTTCAGTTTGGCCTAGCAGAAGTGCTCTTGGAGGCTTGTTCTCATCAGATGCATTGCCATACTTCTCAATAATTGTTTTCTTTGTTTGATGCTTCAGTTCCTCACTCCGGATAAGGAAACTCTTATGGACTAATTCAGCTTGTGATGGGGCCGCTTGCATGTGAACATCTTGTCCCTTTTCAAATGCTTCCCAAGCATGGATGTTCAACTCCTTAAATTCCAAAGCTTGCCCACTATTTCTATATTGGTTATCACCCTACAGTAAAAAAACACAGGTTCAGTCTAAATACATGATTAGATATAACAGTAAAAACAAAGTTAAAGTGTTCCAAATTTTCATTCTAGAGACAAGTTACCCCATAAAACTTTTCATTTGGATCTGCATCTGGGAGTGGATCCTCTCGCATGGATCTGGTCTTAGGATCATAATGTGCTGAATTGACATCAAGATTAAGAAGATATTTTGCAGTATCCTCTCTAATACGTAAATTCCTGTTGAAAAAATATTTTAGCTCCAGTTCATTTAAAATAAATAATTAAATAGATAACCTTAAGTATAAGACCAATTAAAATTAAATTGGCCAGAAGTATTAAAATGATGGTAACACAAAAATTACCTCACAGTTCCTGTGCTCCCACCACCTGTTGTACGCACACGCTTCTCAACCTTTGCAAAGTCCATTTGCTTGCTCTCATCAACCTTTGCTTCATCTATCCTTAGATCATCTTCATCTTCATCCTCATCACTTGCAGCATCCTCACCGTTTTGGTTGCTCTTCTCCAATTTCTTAAGCTGTTGTTCTTTCAGGTACTTCTTTCGTGCTTCATCTCTAGCTTCATACCTCTCAATGACTCGAGCATAAGTAGATGCGTCATAACCATTCCATCTGTCCCGTTTTCCATCATAGTCAAGCTCAAAAGTTTCTATCTTTTCATCAGGGGCAATGTGAGTGTTTGTCCATTTTGCTCCCACTTTTCGTGGTCTTTCCATACATGACTTCACATCATGCGTCATAGCTCCACAACTGTATCAAAAAGATTGGAGTGGTCCATAAATAAATTCAGAGACAAGCCTGGCTGTCAAATAGTTTACGGGATTTGAAAGATAATATTTAATAAACATGTCTTAATAGCCAAACATATCAAATAACATATTCACTTACTCACAAGTAATGGAGTATAAGGTAAAAACATAAATAACTAAGTCATCTGTTACGCTATATATATACAGTCCCACTCACAGCCTTTATCGTGTACTTTAATAGCAATACAAAAACTAATTCAAATATTCAGACTTCAAAAACCTAAAATATACATTGACTAGCAGCACCAAGTACCCAGTCAAAAGTTGCACTTGGAAACATCTTAAGTTCAAGACTAGAATCAACTGCTCATGCGAGTGTTTACCTAAACACATTACTTTGAGAGAGAATTTACAAGCAAGTAAACACCATACTTATCTATTGTCTTATAACCAATAACTAGTAAAAGTTGAATCAAGAGTTTACAAGTTGTTTGTCAGACAAGGAATATACATTAAACACAAACAAATGCTAAGATATTTGACAAATAAAGATCACTTACTTTTCGCATGCGCCTTTCCTATACTTGTCTGCCTGATGGATTTTAGCACCTCTATCGTACCATGATTTGGTGTAATTGGGATCAGATTTCCATTTTCTTTGATGTTTCAAACTCTACAAGCATAACAATGGGACGACAATGTTAATTTTTATACATCAAACACCCCAAATTCCTACCGATCTTAATAATTCTAAAAAAGTAGAAACACTTACAGGTCTCTCAGCATTAAGATACCAGGGCGCAGATGACATATACTGGGGGATATGAGGGTTGATTTCCTTTCCATCCTCATCGAGTTCAGCAGGCGCAAGCCCCGCTTTTCGTGCCTCCTCCAACTCAATCTGTTTGCGATGGTCCTCCCTGGACTTAAATGCCACTGAAATTCATGCCAAACTAGTTTAAAAAACATTGAGGTATATAAGGTAAAATGAGACATGCATGGTCATGATTACAATTCGATTACTATTCAAGGGGGAAAATGGTGCAAACAGTCTCAAACCAATTAACCTAAGCTATGAAGCCACCGTACTTCAATTTTTTTACACGCATACTTGCCAACAATACTAAACTAGTCTGAAAAAGAAAAAAAAAAAAAAAACCCTCACGCTCTCTAAACCTTGCCAAAATTTCATCTAGTTTCTATCATCTATTAATTCAAAACATGATGAGCGGCTATTAATAGATTTAAATTGTGATATGATTGGGGCATTGGGACATGCATGAACGAAACAACAGCCAATCCCGAGAGAATGAAAGTTACACAAAACAGAATAAATAAAAGATTGAAGCCGCCCATAAGAATGAGCAGGTTTAGGGAAAAAGGAAAAGAAAAGAGAACGATCTAAGGGGGACTGGTATCAGAAACCCTAGAAAATGAAAATCTGGGAATTGGGAGGGAGAAAAGAGTACCTGAAGCTGTAGCCATGGTGTGAAGTACGCACGAAGTAGAAGATCCAGGTGCAAATCGCAATGATTTTGATTTTGCTACTTAAACTTGGGATCCTTCTATCTCTTATGTAGTTTATTTTGTTCGGAATATGTGATTTCTATCTTCTATATCTTTTATTTTTTTTTGGAGAATATGTGATCTTCTATCTTCTGTTTTTTTTTTTTTCGTAATAT
>Ga0214542_1009025_pt1 | contig 15913 bp, 5 predicted proteins | sample CNSS1metaG_FD_160096 | JGI IMG/M metagenome (GOLD analysis project Ga0214542, IMG submission 160096) | Root nodule microbial communities from cowpea collected in UCLA plant growth center, Los Angeles, California, USA - CNSS1 | ecosystem: Host-associated > Plants > Roots > Nodule | place: USA... | reverse complement strand
TATTTAAATATTTTTTTAATTTTTTTTTTTTTTTTGCATTTTGATCTAGATAGCTAAATCTCATTGTGATGAATGGCGTTCCATTTCTACTTGTAATATTTTTGAAATGGTGATGAAAATTAGAATTGGTTTTGGTTAAGTTCCTTATGAATTTAAGATAATCATTATAAGATGAAATAAGTTTAGATGAAAGTTGTGATGAAAATGAGTTATTTTGGGGTATTATAAACACATACACACACACACACACACACATATATATATATATATATATATATATATATATATATATATATATATATATATATATATATATATATATATATATAATATTTTGTTGAGATATTGTTATGTAATGTTATACAATTTCTATTTTCTTATATTTTTGCTTAAGGGACAAATTTTGCTTAGGAAAAAAAGAATGAAACAAGTCTTTCTCTTTTAGGTGATTTTTTTTTAAATAAAATATTTTTACTAAAGTAAACAACTAGCGAGTTTAGTCTTTTTTGTGGTTAATTTGGCTGAAGGAAACATCTTCAAATTTCTTTCTTTTGATTACAAGTTTTAGCCAGCAAAAATCTTGTAGAAAAGACATTAGTTTTTTTTTATGTATTATTTCTCACTCAAGTGAGATTTTGACTCTTGAATGACATACTTGTGATAAATAACATGTATAAATAGCTAAATCATAATCATAATTGTTAATTGTGGTTGGTTTGTGATATATTGTATTTTATGTTTTTTTTTCTTACCTTTTTATGAATGTTGTTTACTTCTTATGGGTGTTGTTGGCCTCTATGGTTGTTATAGTGAGATATACTTGGAATTGTATTATGATCTTAAGAGTAAAGTATTAAGCATGAGACTCACTAAGAAGAAGAATATTTTAACTTCACTAAGAATAGTTTGATAATCATAGAATAGGGAGATGAGGATAAGTTTCATACATATGCTCATGATGAGTTAGTTGTTTGTTTCTCCTATGATAGGCTTAATACTATTCATTCAGAAGATGTCAAGTATGAGAGTAAGATAATAGTTATAAAAAATATAAAAAATAAATGTCTATAAACATGTAAGAGATTATATTTATAAATATTGTGTAAATTATTATTTATATATTCATTATTTGTATGTTGTGATTTATTACTGAAAAAATTCATATTTTCTACCAATATTGTTTTGAATTTTTTTCGTAGGAAATCCTTATAAATTTTGTTATGAAAAAAAAATTGTAAGAAATTGTTACCAAGTTTTTTGCAAAATATTTTGTATAAAACACTTTTCGAAAAAAAAAAAATTGTATGAAATACTTGTGAATTTTATAATTTTGTAGGAAATAATTATCTATGAAAGAATTATTTACCAATTAAAATTCTTAGAAAAAATGACAAAAAAAGTCTTTTCTTGCAAATTCTTTTAACAAATTAGCAAGAAAAATCCCATGTAATATGAGAAATTCTAGTTATAATTGTTATGATCATACTTGGTATGAAAGTAGATAATGTTGAACGTTAAGATGTAGTTTTTATATTCTATTTTTGTAGTGCTATTTGATATATTATTTTGAGAACTTTTAAGCTCCAAAAGGTATAATTATAAAACATGTTATATATACCCGTGTAAACACAATCGTTATTGTGTCTTTGTGTACATATTTTTTTAAATATGAATGATATTATATTAGTAGGTGATGATATTGTACTGTTATTAAGTTAACATATAAAATAAATTTATATTTATTAAAAATAAAGTGAAATGTGTGAGATCCAGGAAATTTATGAAAAATTAATAATTAATAGAATAAAAAAATGAGAGGTTGAGACTACCTTAGGAGAATTCTTTGATAAAACCTAGACAAGAAATAATTGGAACCTAAGTGATTTGGAGCACTTAACTATGTTGTCGGGACTTGGATTCAAGTCTCGAGCAGGCCATTAGTAAATTTAATTAATTCTGTCATCCTCCATCCTCTGGAACCAGAGAGGTAGCAGTTGGGGTGTGAAATGCACTTTTTGATGTAAAGGGAGAAATCCAGATTTTGATTCTGGAAAATTCTTTCGTATGTTTTATTGGATTCAATTAGGAAATTGTATTTTACTTTGTTAGTTAAAATGATTTTGGCCACTTGGTGGGTTGTGATTTTTCCTTCTGTGAATATTTGTCGGGGTAAGGCTCTTAGTACTGTGAGTTGCTATTTTTTTTCGTGATGTAGAATTGGTGTGTATACAATATTGTGGATGTGATTTATTTTAGTATGTTTACATCTATATTCGCATGACAGATTTTGGAAAACTGGGTTAATAAAATTTGTTGGTGTGTGTGGTTTATTATAAAGCCTAGAGTTTATAATGATTAATATTTTATAATGGGAAGAATTGTAGAGAGAATATAAGTATATTTATAAAAAAAAAAAAAGGGAGCGTATTTTATTACGTTGATTCTGTAGTAATTTTTCTTCTCTTTATGCTAAAGTGATGCATAATAGATTAAATAATATTATTTTGGTTTATTAGCTTAAATCTCATGGGTGTTTTATTGATGAATTTACAGGTTATTATTCACAATAGAATTCATATTATTACATTTAATAAATACTGTAGAAAAGTTTGAAATTCTTTCATGTTAAAATCATAGTATATTTATTTTGGACATATAAATTATAAAAGGTCAAACTATATTTTTTTTATGCAAATACGAAAGATTAAAAAAAAAAAGAGAAATTGGAGTATAGTTTTTAATTCTATTTCTATTAGTAGAATTATATTGATGATAGATTAGATAATAATTTATATGGACTCTCAGTAAATTTTTGGTAGTTTACATATTCTTGGATTATTATATTAAAGATAATATAATATACAATTTTGAATTATTATATTATTTTAAGATAATATAATAATATAAGATGATTATGGTATTATGAGTTAAGCGGTTTGTAGCCCAATTTTGGTTTGGCGGCGCTTAGGCAGCGCCAGACGATAGTGTAAGGGTAGGGGTCCATTACAGATGGATTCGCATGGATGGTTTGATGGCTTGGTCAGGGATATGCTGGATTAGTTACGAGCGGGGAGGTTCGTAACGGAGATTGGAGATGCGTGATTGATGCGAGCGGGTAGGTCCGTATCTTTTGTACTCTTGTGTGGGGATACGAGCGGGGAAGTTCGTATGTTCCGTGCTCACACTTGAGGCTACTATGAGCGGGGAGTTTCATAGTAGGTGTTCACGCATGTTGGACTACAAGCGGGCAGGTTTGTAGAGTTGGACTACGGGCGGGGAGGTCCGTAGAGTTGGACCACGAGCGAGTAGGTTCGTGGGAGCATGATAATCCCTAAGGACCAAGGTTGTGAATGAATCTTTCTCATATAGGTTATGATATTGGGGTATAATGTTATAGAAAGGTCAATAATCTAAAATTGATTAAGTTATATTGGGTGAGGGTCAATTCTTATTATTTTATTTTTTGTATTATTTTCTCAGCTCACCCTTTCTTGTTTGTGTGTTTGTGTGTTTGTGTTTGGCGATGATCACGTGACTTGTTACGTGAGAGCAAATGTGAATTCAGGTGGTAATGCTGATGCTTAGTGACAGAGCGGGGCTACCGATGGGGGATTTTCATTATATTATGTTTTCCTACATTTTGTAATAGACATTATGATGTTTTATCTATTATGGACATGTAATAAAGATGGGACAATATGAATGGATTATAGCGAGAAAAGTTTTAAATTTTCCCGCACTTGGAAACTTATTATAATGTCTGAATTTCTTAAAGAAAATTTTATGAGAATAAGTTTTATCTAGTAATATCCATCTGGGGTGTTACAAAATGAATGGAGAAAAAATAAAAATATAATTGTTGATGAATAAGATAAAAAAGGAGAACTGTTTTATAAAAAATATGTAAAAGTAACGGTTAATTTTTAAAAATTTAATAAATAATTATATTATAAAGGGTAGAATTTGAATTATGAAATATGAACACAAAAAGAGAGAATCTTTATATATAATTATATATAAATAATTTACCTAAAACATTATTTATCTAAAACATAAAATATGTGAATTCTCTTTAGTTCCTGGGATTATTCCTTTGTCTTCTCTTTTATGCAAGCATACATATTATATTAAAAGGTGACAATTATTCCACTAATATTTGATAGTTATAATGTTAGTTTGAAGGGTTTGGAAGGAATTGTGAAAAAGGTTGTGAAAAAGGTTGTTGATTCAACTCTTTAACAAAATATTAACATTAATTAACCATTACCGATGAAAAAAATATTAAAAGATGATAAAATATAAAACAATATAATATTGTTTTATTATTTTTATCAGTGAATTTTTCTTTTCCTTGATATGATATCCTTACTTCTTTGCCTTTTTAGATTTAGTTGAATGTGAGGATTTCTTCTTATCATATGTGAAATTTGAGTCGAATAAATAAACTTCAATTATTCTACGTCTATATTGATAATTTTGATTTATAAGTTATTAGGCCTTCTAGGAGTTAGTAGGGACTTTCCTAACTTTTATAGCCTTTTTGAGCAATTCTTTCTAGGCTTTTTGAGCAATTCTTGATTTAAATGTCGTGTTCTTCATTTGGGATTTTAATTATTAAATTTTTATAATAAAATAATAAGTAAATAATTGTCTGATGAGGATATTGAAATCTTTATACCTGCGTATATATATAAGGATTTTTATTTGGATTTATATAAATTTTTATGCACATTTATAAGTAGTGATGATATAAATATTTTAGATGAGTAATTTGCGTTATGATTTAATTGATATATTCTATTTTATTATATTGTGGATTACTATTATTATGGTTCTAATAAAGCGCATAGACATTTTAAGAAGTTACTTTTGAATTTATATGTACGGAATGTGAAGATATGTTGATATTTCAAGAGCAACTTACATATATGTTCTTAAATTAATTATGATTTTGGATATTACATTAATTACATTTTAAAATCCATTAAAATTTTGAATAAATTATATTTCTTTTTAAATTATCTTTTAGAAAAATAATAGTCAACAAGAAGAATAATTTGCTTTCAAATGGTTGGAACTCAAAAGCATATTACAACCTCAAAACGACAAAAAGAAAAAAAAATATATAAATAGAATTATGAGAAAAGTGGTGATAGAAAAACGATATATTTGGTAGGGTGTCTAAACATTTAAGTTGCCAATATATAGTATAAAGTATTTGTAAGTTTGATCCATTGACTACACATATTCAAATGTGAAATCGATATAGAAAATTGTCAATAAAATCATTTATTACGACCAATAATCATGGATACCATTTAAAATAAAATAATAACATCATTAAAAATTAATTAAAGAAAAATAATGTATGCTTCAACATTTTATCTAAAGAACATACAAGTATATAATTACCTCGATAATAAAAAATATAAAAGAAAAATTGATTAAAATTTCCAAGAAGTGTGTGTAGGGCACTTACCACAAAGTTATTGGGTATCATGTGATGCTTGATAAGATCAAATCTTTATGGAAGCTATAAAGTAAAATTTGACTCCTCAGAGTATAGATCATATTTAATTATTGTCTCAAGGTGAAAACATGGTCTCTTAGTTTTATAGTGGTGTTAGTGAGGTTCATTATTCTAAAATTGAAGTACTATGTGAATTTCACTTAAATCCACACATATTAAAAGTGTGGTAGCACGTTAGTAAATAAAACGTGACACATTATCTTGATTCTACGATTTTTATACTTAGAGTCATGTTAACTCGTATTTTAAGGGAATTAATCAAGAATAATTAATATCTCTTGAATCCTATAAGATTGTATAATTAATTGTAATCTTAAATAAATTTTGACCTAATTATCATAAAATTAGTTTACTTTATTTAAAGGATAAAAATATTCATTCTAAATAATAATTTATTTGATACACAAATTCTAAAAGTAAAAAAAGTTAAAAAATAATTAAATAATAAAATTATATTTTAATATTGATAAAAATTAATATAATTAAAAGTAAAAAAAAAATTAATTTGAAGGACGACAAAATATATCATATTATAAAGAAAGGAAAAAAAATTTCACATGGAAATGCAATATATTTTCATCAATATCTTTTTCGACTCTTCAAGTGTCAGAAAGATATTTTTTCTTGTATTTTAAATTTTAGTAGAAGTTTTAATAATTTTAAAGTGTTTAATTTGGATCAGAAATATTGTTTAGAATTTTAAAACATGTTTTTGTCTTTATAAAATATGTTATATAAATTTATATTATTTTGATTAATGAAATTAATTATTTCAATTTTTAATGTAAAAATAATAAAATTAAAGATAATTAATTATACCTTAGCTAATACCCTATAAGGATGAGTTTTATATATTATATCAAAGACTTCAAACTAACACAACCTTTGGTGGGTTTTAAAGTTGGTTTATCAATGTATATATTAAAAGATATAAAAATGTAACTTAAAATGTTAGTTCTATTTTGTTTTTCAGATTATACTAGAACTAGTAATTAATTGAAGAAAACTTAATTGATATTTAAGATATAATTATAAATTTTGACTTGCCAATTTTCATTTTTTTTTTTCGTATTGAAAAAGAACGAAAATCTTCCAAAGTGAAAAGAGTGAGACTTTAGGAAACTAACTTTTATTGTAACTTAAGGTTTTTCCCGTTTTCTTGTTTTCTCCTTATTGTAACATGAATCTATATAAGATAGGTTCAGCTTCCTCTTAAAATAACAATTGAATATCACAAGTAAAACATTTAGTTTTCATACCTTTTATAGAAATGATTTAAAGAATAATTTTGATGTATTATTTCAAAGAATAAGATACTATATATACATATAAGAGTACTATAATTCTTCCTCTATTAAAGGAATAACAGCTACATATATTTATTCACAAAAATCATAATGCCTAATTATAGATAATACAATATTTGATTACATAATACTTGATATCTTAACACCTTTTGCCTCCATTCACGTGCTTTTGTCTCAATCCTTTGCTCTTGTTTTGGTTCTAGAAGAAGGAAGACCTTTGCTCTTCTCACTTTCGGGACTTCGTTTTCTGTAAACACATATTGGTAAAGTTTAGTTACCTTTCTCGAATATGAAATAACTTTAATAACTTTTATTTATGAGAATTGATTGTTGAATTTTTGGTAATTTATTGAAAAATATAAAATTTTATATATATTTTTTATATATATTATATATATATATATATATATATATATATATATATATATATATATATATAATATTAATAAGTCTTCATGAATTAGCAGTAGCATCTATTCGAACAAAATAAACATAGTCTAAAAGAAATTTAGTACTAGTGTTGTAGCATATGAACCCCTTCATCCTCTCTTTCTTGATCCATTTGATATTTAGTTAATTTCGATCTAATATCTGTTATCACATCCTCTACTCTATGGAGATGTGATATATATATATATAATGGTAAAAAAAAAAGAAACATTATTTCAATTGTATAGAATGCAAAAAAGAAGTACCTTCACCACAATTCTCTCCTCCACTACTTGCATCTACAGTGAATAAGATGGATAATTAATGTTATGTGAGTTTTAATGCAATACAGGATAGAAAAGAAAAAGAAAATCTGGAGAGTTTAATCCTTAACTAACGAGACTAACCAGGAGAACTGAAAGAAAAAAAGTATAGAATGTATTCTAACTAAATGCAATGATTACACATGCATCGTAAATAGGGGTGAATGAAAGGGAGGAGGGGAAACGAAGATAGTAAGAAAAAAAGAGAAGAGGAGTTTTGTGAGTGTGAGAAGTGTAGAGATTCACAATGAAGAAAAAAAAAAAAGAAGAAGAAGGAAAAAACGTTCAAAGTGTAGTTACAAGTTTTTGGGATATATCTTTCACAATAACTAAGATAAGGAGAGGAAATATTTATTACCTTATTATCTTATTTTTATTATCTTTTCATCTATTCATAATTATTTTTATTCCTATATTTACCTTAAATGAGGAGTCCCTAACCTCATTTTAATTTATATTTTAGCTCCCATTGTTATTTATTTATTTATATTCATCTTCAGTTATGCATTGATCCTATTTATTTAATTTATATTTACTCTTATTTATTTATTTATATTTATCTCTCTGGTCCTCTTTATTTATTTTATTTATTTTTAGTTATGCACTAATCATATTTATTTATACAATTATATGGTTTAATATCAAAATAAAGATTTGATTATTATAGTTGGAGGTATGACCTTGAGTATATAAATGAGTGGATATTACTCAAGATGAGTTGTTCTTGGGTTACCCTGTTGGTCATGATGATGAGGCTCATTTATCTTTACTAGTCACTACAAAATTAATCAAAATCTTTATAAAATATGATAAAAACTCAGTTTCATGAATTTGAATGAGTTTTTATTTTATTGAGACATGCTATATTTTTATGTGATATCTGTCTCACTTCCCTATTTTATGATTGTGTACAATATATATATATATATATATATATATATATATATATATATATATATATATATATATATATATATTCTAATATTATCGTAGATGGATGCCCCTAACATGCCTGACCCATTCCTTGCCGATATAGTAGCAGTATTTTCCGGGTAATGCATGACAGACCAATGTGGTAAATAATTTGGTAACATTTCAAGGAACTAGAAATTCTACTATCACTTTCCTAAATGCTCTAAATGCACCGGTTATATTGGAAAGACAAATTGGAGTCACTTTTTATTTACCCCCAATAGTCCAGATAAATCCTATCCATAACCTTTTTCTCCCACATGTTTAAAGGTTAACCTACGAGGGGGAAACTATAAATAAATAATACTTCTTACTCTTCTAGTGTAGAAAATATAATATGTACCAAATGATGTAAATTTAAGATACATACAGTACTGTAAAATATATAAATATATGTATATTTTAAGTATGTTATATGTTATTGTAAAATTATGTGTTAACATTTTTGTTTATTTGTAAGTATAATATAGAAAATAGTAGTAAAAAAAAATGTGTCGTCACAATTGTCCAACATTATAGTAGAAATAACAAAGGAATTAACTTTTTTGTTAATGCAAGTCGTGGGCTAGCCTGTCCTGCCTTGTCCAGGCACGTGTAGACTGTGAGTAATGCGAGTCGGGCCTATGCAAGTTAGCTGATCTGAAATCTCAACTCACCTCACTTTGCCATCCATTTATCTTAAAGAACAATTAAAACTTTACATTCTTTTATCATACTAAGATAATGATAAATGGAAAAATAAACAATCAAGAGCATGTGTAGCCATAATCAAATCAACTTAGAATGTTTTTTGTAACAAAATTAACTATTTGAAATTCTTCATACACTGCAATCCACATTCTTTACTCTATCAAATTTATGTATGTTCTTTTCATATTCTCTTTTTGGCTTAGTTGAGGTTTGAACATCATTAACTCAACATTGTTTTTTCAACTTCACCACGATTTTCTTCAAGTTAAAGTCAATTGTGATTATTTTTATGTCATTATTATTTTGATTAATTTTTTTCCAATATAAACTAGGGTTCTTTTTTCCTGCCTTTGGCTAAAGTTTTCTTAGTTAAGATTAGTGGTGTTTTTCTATTAATATCAAATACAATTTTTTGAATTGACATTACCAAAAATTATTTTTAATTGATGTAAGCTAGGATTGTTTTTTGACTAACCTCAATCATAAGATATGTTAAAAGTTGTTTTTAAATCAACAATAATATGATTACTTTTTTTTTAACCAATTTGGTTCAAATCATTTTCTAAATTAATGAGCTCGGTTCCCATTTTAAAAAATTACGTAGAGGGACAAATTGTATTTACTTGACATAGCATGACTTCATTGTGAAGAAATCACCACTTCATTGGACGATTTTTGACTTGTGGAAGTGAAGTCATACAACCATTCAATGATTTATACATTAATATTAAAGTTGTGAGGGTTAACACTGACTTTAATTAAAATTAATTACACTTAATCAAAATCATGCAAGACGTGCACGAATTTCTCTTTAAGCTAAAGTTGTGCAAAATGAGTTTTTCCAAAATTCCGAAACACTAAAGTTGTACTTATGTTTGACGACTTTAAAATTTTAGTATTGAAAGTGGCGAGTTAAAACTGTAATCTCTTCACACGAATTACCATCTCGTTTTTAAATTAGAAATCGTTACGTATATATAAACGACTATCAACCTTACTTCTAATTTTAAATATATTACATTTTTTTAATATTTTTAACATATAAGTCCTACTTAATATACATACAACTTCTTTATTTTAAGCTTCCATCACGATTAACTTCCAACACGACTTCTGTTCTTTTATATTTTTTATTTCATTACTTTTTTTTTTATTTTAGTGTTTTTAAGTTGTCATGTTTTCTTAATATTTATAAATAAACATTTTTATTTTAAAATGATTTTAATAATATAATTAATTAAATGTTTTAATTTTGTATGTTTTTAAAATTTTACGTAATTACTCTTTTATTTTATTTTATGTTATAGAAATTGTTATTTGAAACTATATAACTTCCATTTTATTATTTTTTTAATAGAAATATTTTTATTTTCAAATAATTAGATATTTTTATTAACTAATTAAAATTAAAACATTACAAAATTTTCATATATTTTTAGAATATTCACATATATAATTTTAATAATCAAATTATTCTATTACAATTTGTTTTTTCTTCATTGGTCATATTATTAAAAAAAATCTCAAAATACAAACTTTTACTATTTAAAAATTTCAAAAGCATACAAAATTTAAAAAATCAAATAATAAATTATTGAAAAAAAAAATTAAAATAAAAGTATCTTTATGTAAAGAGTTAAAAAAAAGTTAAAAATATTGAAATAAGATGTAGTAAAATTTGAAAAAAAAATGTCAAAAATGCAGTAAAAATGGAAAAGGAAGAATAATTTATGTTAAAGTAATGTTTATGTATAAATTGAAAATATTATAAAATTTGAAGTCATGGTTAAAAAGGAAAAGTTAGAATGAAAGCCAGATGAATGACTCACGACTTCTAATTTTAGAATCTTAAATCGAAAGTCATCACATTTAGGCACGACTTCAATTCAATAAAAGTTACATTGAAATCGTCACCCCAATACACAATTTTAGTGTTTCTCAAATTTGGAAGAACTTGCACATGTCTTGCATGACTTGAGCTTAAGAAGAAGTTGTACATGTCTTGCACGGCTTTGTTTAAGTGTAATTAATTCTAATTGAAATTGGTGTTGATCCTCATGACTTCTACATTAACATAAAAGTCGTTCAATGATTACACGACTTATCTCCATAAGTCAAAAGTCGTCCAGTGAGGTGATGACTTCTTCACAATAAAGTTGTGTCAAGTAAGCACGACTTGCCCCTCTACGTAAGTTTTTAAAAAAGGAAACCCAATTTGGTAATTTAAAAAGTGAATCGACCCAGATTGGTAAGAAAAATTATTATTTTTCGACCCATACTAGCTAGGATTTTCTATCATCATCGATAAGATCATTTTGGCACAAACACATGTTTTAATTTTTTTAGTCATTGATAAATTGTTTGTGCTGACATTTTTAAATTATTTATTTGTGTTGGGAATATTTCAAGTGTGAGTCAAAAGTCTCATATTGGATAGAATAGACAAAGTTAAATACTATATAAGAATAAAAACCCATAACACCATTGCCTTAAGGTTTTGGGGTAAAAGTAGTATCAAATGCCTTATATGTGTAAGACCAATGTCATATATATAGAACCACAATCTCTCAATTACCATAACCCATATATGAAAAAAATATATATAACCCAACAGTGGTATCAGGTATCAAAGTCGATAGTTCGGAGTGACTGACCGCATAAACTACAACAAAGGGGTCACCATACACCTGATGAAAAATATACCATATGAAAAGAAAAAAACAAGGGGGGGAGGGGGGGACTCATCCTTGAGAGGAAATTGTTGGGAATAGTCCAAGTGTGAGTCAAAAGTCCCACTTTTGATAGAAATGTTAGTGGAACTACTTTTCAGATATCAGCCATATTTTTTCGATTATATTTTGTAAAGGTTGTTTTTTTTAATATGTACAACATTTTTTTTTCTTTTAGAATCATTATATCATTATATTATATAGTAGTAATTGAAATTTTATAAATTTTAACTGTTTTATTAAAATAAAATATTTTAAGAGTTAAACAATTTAAAATTCTAGAATTCAAATTTATGGTATTTAAATTTTTTAAAAATATGAAGAATTTCATATTCCAACTCAATGTTAGGTATATTTAGAGATGTCAACTTGACATGTAGGGTATAGGTAGTAATTCTCTCATATCTTACATATTGGATAAATATTTGTCCCGTATCCGTCTTCATATCCGTGAGGGTATTCCTTATATGTGTAGCTGCATATTTTTTTAATATCCATAGATATCTACCGATATTCGCGGATATTTACAAAAAAAAAAATATTTAACAACATATTTTAACTATAAATTCAAATAAAATACAATACATAATATTCAAATTTTAAACATAATCCAAATAACTCATTTAAATACTGTTGAATGACCATTTACAAAGAAATGAATTTTTCTTAAATCAATTGATTAAAAATAACTCATTAAAAATTAATGTGTTAATATTTTAATCATGTTTTTTAATTTTTTTAATTTAAATTAGACTATAGTGTGTATAAGTATCCATGGTATGGATACTATGATACTCGTATCTGTTCCATTATAAAAAAATATGTATCCATTATTCGCGGACATCCATTTACAATATTTATTTCTTACTCGTTATGAGTTTTATCTACAAATACCCGCAAATACAAATTTTGTCTACGTTAGTTAGATATTTAAAATGGTGGAGAGCGACTAATACTAAGAACTAAAAAAAATCACTTTTCGTGTGTGTTATTTTCTCTTCATATATGAAAAGAAAAGAGAGGATAATGTAATAATTACCCACAAATACAGGTAATTTTGTCATCTAATAACAGTAGTTATATACTATATAATCATTAAATATTATAATCCACTTTAAATGAAATTAAAGATTTTATTGCTTTTAAATATACATTCATTTTATGAAACCTTTTTTCACATGTTCTAACATGCCACTGTTTATTCACACATGCATTAAATAGCTGGAGCTCTAACTAGACTAATCCCTCAAAGCTAATTGAATTAGCTTTATTCTTTTTAGCTTAAAAAAGACTAAAAAAGACATTTATTAATTTGTTTTCTACTAATTTTTTAATCTTTCATGTGAGTGAGTACTCTCTTCGGACTTGACATGAGATTACTCCTTGTCCCTCCCTGGTCCATTCTTGGGACAAGCTAGAATCATCTTTTAGTAATTGTTTTTTTTCCTTTAAAAATCATTTTATTAAAGTGAATGAAAAGATGCATGTGACATAATTAAAATTAGGTCTATGAGTACACTTGTAAAAAATGTTGTTGAGTTAGGTATGTGTTTAGGTAGAAATAATACCTTGTCAAAATTTAATAATCTTTTAAAAAACAAAATATGTGCAAGAAAAGAAAATGTTCATTTTCTAGGTGATTGTTTGTAAGTGTTGTTTTGAGATAAACCATGTTTAATAAAATCTGTAGTTAAGAATATGATGTGACATTATTTATAGTGTGTAAATAAAGTGTCCACTTTTTTTAGTGATAAAAGTAATTAAAAAAATTAATTATTATGATAATTATTAAATGAAACATGATTACTATACTTGGTTTTGGAATTTTGAAAAAGGAATTGCATAAAATATATTTGTATTAATTTGAAATTTTATAATAATATAATAAAAATGGTGTGGTGTCAATATAATTAGGTTTAATTATGCCTTTGGTCCCCATTTTCGACTCCAAATCTTAAATTGGTACCTGTATTTTTTGAAATCTCAAAATGGTCCCCTTTTTAGTTTAAAAGTCTCACTTTTCCCCTTTCCGTTAAGTCTGGGCAAACGGCGTTTATGGTTGCTGAGATGGATTTCTGTTACTGAAACGTGTCAATTACAGGTGGAATGGTGTGGAAATCTTTATTTATTTAAGCCACCATCATTAGAAAATGTAGAATCCCTAATTTTGTTGTCATCTTCTCCCTTCTTCTGTGATGAATCCAGCCAGTTGTGTGTCTTGTGGGTCCTGTTCAAGTTCAGATCTTGGAGGAAAGCAGAAGAGCAGCGTCAATTTTTGCAATGCACGGTTGTGATTAAAGAAAAATGTTGTGGGTATGTGAAGAATGAAGAAAAGGTTGGTGGCAATGTGAAGATTGAAGCAATGGGAATATGTATTAATTCTCAAAAACTTGTCCGAAAAAAAGCAATGGGAAACCAACCTCAGTAACTGGAAACTCCACGTTATGCTTTGATGCCTGCCTCACTGTGATTTCTGTGACAACATCGGTATTTGCGAGTTCCCCATCTTTGCTTAATCCACCGTACTTCACCGGAAGCTGCTCCAGAGCTATGTATCTGAAAGTGCAAAGAGACAGACACATCAAAACCATAAACCAAACCAAAAAATAACAAAGATAAAGCAAAATTTGAAACTTTATGTCCTCACCTCAAAAGGATTTCCATTGATTTAGAAGGCCCGGCAAAGACAAACTGACTCTTAGTCCTTACAGTAAGAAAAGGGCTTATCATCCTATTCACTGCAAGGTACCACCATGGTATATTAATGAAAACCTGAACCAAAACAAAAACGAGGATTTAAAACAACACACGTTTGAATTTGATTAGCATGTGTATTGTATGCGCGCAATCCCAATCTTTGCATTTAATCATTCAAATTCACGCTGATATCAAGTCAATAACCTCAGATTGCACGCGTGATGACGATGGAGAACGAGACGGATCACACTCCACAGCTTCCACCACAGTTTCCCCAAATTCTCCCGAGCTTTCTTTTTTAAAAACCCTAAACCTAATTTCACAATTCTGATTTTTTTGAAAAATAATTATCCCACCTTAAATTATAAAAACCCTAAACCCTAATTTAACATTTTAAATTACCCTAAACCTAATTTAATTACACCTGCCCATTCCACGTCACTGTTTTCCTGCCAAGTCACTGTTCAATAACTGGTCAACCTTGCCATGTCATTGTTCACCAAACGCCATCAACCCAGACTTAACGGAAAGGACAAAAGTGAGACTTTTAAACTAAAAAGGGGACCATTTTGAGATTTCAAAAAATACAGGTACCAATTTGAGATTTGGAGTCGAAAATGGGGACCAAGAGCATAATTAAACCATATAATTATTATTTATTTTGGACTATTTTTACAAGATTACATAAGGTAAAAAAACATGCACATAAGAAAGAAGTTACCAAAAAAAATTACACAATTGATTGTTATAAATAAATATTATTAGTTTAAAAAAGAATGGTAAAAAATAATTTTCATGCTTAAAATATGAAGATATTGTAAGTATTAATACGTAGAATTAATAATAAAACTTACAAAAATAAGTTACGCTCTCACTTGAATAACTTTAATATTTGAATAAATTTAAATTTACATCGTATTGATAACTGTTTCTGATATAAAGTAACATAATTTTTTTATTGAAACAAAAATAATAATAATGAATATTTTTAAATAAGTATTTTCAACCAAAAATGTTGTCAATTCAATTAATTTTTTTCTAAAAATTGTACAAATAAAGCAGTCCCATATAAAATTTAAAAAATTAACACAAACAAGTTATTCAAATAATTATACATGTGATGATTGAAGACAAAGAAAAAAAAAAGTTTAGTTAACTGTCTTTAGTTGCGTGTACACACACACACACACACATATATATATATATATATATATATATATATATATATATATATAT
>Ga0214542_1009024_pt1 | contig 15916 bp, 10 predicted proteins | sample CNSS1metaG_FD_160096 | JGI IMG/M metagenome (GOLD analysis project Ga0214542, IMG submission 160096) | Root nodule microbial communities from cowpea collected in UCLA plant growth center, Los Angeles, California, USA - CNSS1 | ecosystem: Host-associated > Plants > Roots > Nodule | place: USA... | reverse complement strand
ACCAGGTCACTACTTAATTGTTCTTGAGTCATCATATAATTTGAATACAGATAACAAAAATATCATGTTGGAGTTGTGGATGAATTATGCCACACGTATTGTTGTTGTTTAATATATTTCATGAACGTAATAAAGGTGTCAAATTTCATTAAGTATGGAGTAGTTATTATCAATTATCACACGCCTACTTTGGTTCAGTTAACTTTCGTAGAATTTATGTTATCACACACCACGAATTTGGAAGGTTTGGAAAATGTTTATTGTAGGTCAGCACTTAATACTTCATTGTTAACCAATTATTATTGTCAGTGTTAGGCATGTATGTTATATTCCAGTTGTACCACAATTTTCCCACAGATTCATCATGGGCAGTAGCCTACATTAAATTTTACTCTATTTGTGTGATTGATTGTAAGTGAGTTTCATACTATAACCTTTTTCATGTATCAGAAATTATGAAGGTGTGCAAAATCTTTGTCGGTGGTCAACACTTATTTGTACATAGATGATCATATAATAAGTTAAACTGACAGTGAAATGGATATGACAGCGATAAAATAAGTTTAATATCATAGATGTAGTAGATCATTCCAATAGTGCCATGAAAATTAAAATCAACATCAGAAACACTCAAGTTAAAAATAAATAACCTAAAAATTGAAGACATTAAACACTCATGAGTTAGGTGAGTGATATATTATCCAGAACAGAAGATTGAACTTTGGAACTCTCCCCAACCTCAACACATGGAATAGTTGTGGATGGAGGAACCATCATCTGCAGTATGTCCTCCACATTAGCCGTGTTAGTAGGCTCCACGTTGGGATGCAAATTGGGTCCCAAATTTGTGTTGTCATTTGCGTTTGGACTGGAATTTTTACTAGGCTGGGCATCAGTTTCCACATTTTGTTTGACAACATAGTTAAGTCGCACCACAGGCATAGAAGTTTGAACTTTTTCTTCAGTTGGATGAGTGATGTCATACTTGAAAACCTACAAATGTCATGAATGGTTATATTTTGACTTAAAGGCACGGTATGAATTAAAAAAATCATATTTCTGTGAAAATGACTTATTTACCTTGACAATGTTCTTAAGTGTGATGTTGAGGTACCCAAAAGGTCTGAATATAGCAACCTATTGAATCAAAATTCATAAAGTTTAATGAGTAATTGTACAAGAAGAGGAAAAGTACATTATTTCATAGTTCACTTACTTCTTTCAACAATAATACAGATCCAACACCAATGTCACTACCAAACTCACAATCTGATAGAACTTTATTGTGTAGGCTTGCCTTGGCTGTATCAGTAGGGTCCTGACAGATTCATTTTACACATGAGCAATAACTAAATAATGGAGTGCACCAAAATCAGTAATTCAAAAATAACCTTAATAGTGATGAGCATGTCCCCCAGGCCGTTTGGTTTGCACTCTTTGACAACACAAGCAACAAAAGGCATTCTATTCATTGATTTCCTGTTTGATAGTGGAGTTATATTTTTAATGTCCCCGTCATCAACTAAACCTGGAAATTATGCGACATAAAGTAATGAAAATTTTATCCTATAAAGTTCAATATAGGATATGGAAATTATTACAAATCACATATTATTAACCAAATTCAGTCACCCCAAACACACGAATTGACTGCTATAGTATGAGTTCAAAGAATTGAGTCAAACCACATTGTTGCAACAAATGCTGCACAGGTCATCACTTACTTGCAAACAGGTCATCACACACAGTGCACAAAACTCATCACCAACAAATCACACATGTTTAACCCCACTTATTACAAATCACATATTATTAACCAAATTCAGTCACCCCAAACACACGAATTGACTGCTATAGTATGAGTTCAAAGAATTGACTCAAACCACATTGTTGCAACAAATGCTGCACAGGTCATCACTTACTTGCACACAAGTCATCACACACAGTGCACAAAACTCATCACCAACATATCAGACATGTTTAACCCCACTTATTACAAATCACATATTATTAACCAAATTCAGTCACCCCAAACACACCAAATTCAGTTACCGCGGGGGAGAAACGAAAGAAAGATCAAATTTTCGACCAAAAAACCATTCGCCATCTACATTACATACCTTGCCGGTGGGAAGAAAAACGACGACTGTGCGGAGATAATACGCTTTTTGACTGAGTACGCGGGAGAAGGAGAAAACACAAACGGTTGAACTCCTCCGCAGCAAACGCCCTCCAAATCCGCAAACCCTAACCCTTTCAAGGTTTAGCCGCCACACAGATTTTGCTATCGTCCTTCGCCACAACAACCACTCCAGAAACCGATGCCCTTGCCGGTGACACTACAACCTAGAACTGCGACCACAATAAGGGGTGAAGTCAGAACCATACCAGTGAGCGCGGGGAGAAGGAAACAATGTTAAAATTTTTTACCAACAAACCCTGCGCCATCTACAATGCACACCCTGCCGGTGAGAAGAGCGTTTTCGTGCGGCAACTGTGCGGAGACTGAGTGCGCGGGAGAAGGAGCAAATAGAAACGTTCAACCCACTCTCCAAAAACTGATGTTGACCCGAATACTCACGCCCTAACCCACTCTTCACAAACGGATTCTGACCCGATTATTCAAGCCCAAACCCACTCTCCGCTTTAGCCACGTCTCAAGTAAAATGTTTAAAAAAAATTAATTTTAATTTAAAAAATTAAATCCACCTCTGCATGCCATGTCATGGAGTCACTTATGGAGTCAAAATAAGGGGTCAGCATATCATTTCCCTATATATATATATATACTTTTATGTATAAACTTTTAATTTAAAAAAACGTAAAATAAAATAATAAATTAAATTTCTCTAGAGATGTCTTTTTCTTAAAAAAATTATAACACTAACCTACAAATATAAAATTTTAATATATAATTACGTATATAACTTGTGATGGTGAGTGCTGGATGTTTTATGGTGACTACTGGACCATCACCTCCATGAAAGGCTGACCCTGGTCCAGGTTTTGTCCAATGTGACATTAACAAAATAGTCTGCGCGGAACAAAATACTGACACTAAATTAAAAGGGATTTTTTATGCACCTCCAAAATTTTGAAAAATTTTAAAAATACCTTTTGACTATTTGAGCGAAGTCACGTAGATCATACCCCAAAAATTATTTTCGAATATCGACTTTTGGTGAAGAATATTTTCGGAAGTCAAAATATATAACTGGAAGTCGATTCCCGAAAGTCAAAATATATTATCGAAAGCCAACTTCCGGAAGTCAAAATATATTACTGGAAGTCGACTCCCGAAAGTTAAAATATATAACCGAAAATCAACTTCCGAAAGTCAAAATATATTACCGGAAGTCAACTTCTAGAAGTCAAAATTTTGCCGGTAAAGTAAGTCAACAATTTCATCATCACCTTTACCGACGGATATAGGTCGTCGGTAAAATCAAGAGTATGATCCGTCAACAAATCCGTCGAAAAGTGATCATTACCAACGAAAGAAAATCCGTCGGGAAAAGGTCATCGGTAATAAGGCTTTTTCTTGTAGTGATCTGCTAACAACTCTAGTATCATGGACATTCCCTTATTAACTATTTTGCACAAACATTTGATGTGATAAAATTTGATCAAGAAAGAAATTTTAGAATATTTCTCATACCCTACATATTAACTCTCTTGACCATCTTGCATCAACTAAAAAGAAATCATCAAGATCCTCATTCATATTATGGCTTGACTCTGCACTCGTTTCCCTATCATCCATCATGCCATCGTTGTATTGATGATACCCAATGCATCATTAATCATGTAACACATTAGATTATTATTGGGAATTATTTCATCATTTTCTTGCGACATTACATGTATTTCATCTATTATATTTGATCCTCTTCTCTCCCTATCTGGAAGCCACATGATATATCTTTTTAGAAAATGTTTGATAATCAAGTATTCATATACTAGTTCATGATAATATCACTTGCTAAAGTTGCATTTCAGACATTGACACACTATCTCCCCCATCACACTACTATTAGTAAATGAAAAGTACAAAAATGTGTTCGATCCTTCCATATAAGGAGGTGTAATTGTTGGCATCTCTATCAAAGATTTGTTTATTAAGAATGAAGTTTGTTCAAGTCAAGAAATTGATACATCATTTCAAACCAAGAATAACATCCACATTAAAATATATATTTGTTTTTTAGGTCACATCTAAATCAAATGATAAAGTGTTCAATTACGTGTAGAGATAAAATAATTAAATAACAACATATAAATGCATAACCACAAGTTTTAATAATAACATGATGAAAATAATTTAATATGTGTAAATACGCTTTCAACTTAAATATATTTTCTCAATAAAGGAAAATTAATTTATTGAAAATGAATAAACTCATGTTCAAAATGATGATATTTGACAACCTCAAACCATACACTACTAAAAAAAAGCCATTTAGCCATTGAATTAAAGTGGTCGCGAATTGTGATTGAAATAACCATCTATTCACATCACTCTCAAATTAGTCATTGAAATAGCCACTAAATGGTTTCTTACTGATATTTGTTCATATAGCAACTGAAATAGTGACCGAAAATATTAGTGGCTAAACTTCAGTCGCTAAATCGGTGACTATGAGTTGTAGAATAAATTGTTCGTTTTAGCCTCCAAATTATTCACCGAATAAAATTGTTTATTAGTGACCGAATTTGTTGCATTGACTAAATAATGATCGAATGTGTTTTGGTGGCTAAACATAAATATAATTTCTCACTTACACAGATTTTGATATTTCAGTAGCGATCGAATGTATTTCGATGGCTAAATTAATTTAGGTGTTTATCTCCATTATTTTCAACTTACCCCCAAATTAAAAAACTTTGAGTTTACCTCCAAATCCCATTTCATATTACACTTTCGACACTTGCAGGGTTTGAACCGCATCACCTGCTCACAACTTCCATCACTTGCTGGGTTTGAACCACAAGTTACTTGCTTCTATTTGAACCACAATGCATTGGGTTTCTTTATATTGCTTACACAAGTTTTTTCTCATTTTCAGCACCCTTGTTTTCATTTCTCTATTGCGATTTAATTTATTTTTTGATGTATACATGAAATTGCTTGTTTTTATAATTGCATAACTTTAGCTCGAGGAGATGCCGAAATGGAGTTGTAGAATATAAGTTTTTCCTTAACTATATGGTTTTCATTTGGGTTTAATTATACGAATTTGTCTTCCTTTCATTTCTTCTTATCATTTGGGTCACCAATTTATTGGACCCACACTGATTTAATTAAGAAAAATAAAATAGGTATTTTATTTTTATGTGCTCCCGGTTCATTATGGAATTTAAATATGCAATTGTTGCATCAGGTTTGTTATGGGAGAAAATAGAGTGAGAAACATAGAGACAGAAAGTTGTGAGTGCCTCCAGTGAGAACCCATCAAAGGGAGTGAAGAAGAAATAGAGCAACTAGTTTATCCTGTGCAAGTCTGTGTAGAGAAATTACCTTAAAGAAAATGTTTTATTCATCTTTTTATATATTGAGATTCCCTCTAATGTTAATTTAAATTACCCATTGGGATTTTTATTCATCTTGTTGGTGAAGAGAATAGTGCTTTGTTAATCCTTTGAATTTCCAAGAAAACTTGTGGTGTACCCATTAATTACTATTAGTGGAAGATTTTACTTTACTAGGTCCCGCGAATTTTTCCTCTATATTAAGGTTTTCCCACGTTAAAAATTTTAGTGTGTACTGGTTTTTCCATTCTCTTCTATTTTATGCATTTTATTATTTTGCATATTATTTATTTAGGAAAATTTTAATATGAGTTTTGCTTGCACTTGGTTATTTGTTTGTTTTTTTAGATCTTCCCAACACTTCTCTTCCTTGGCATCGTGAAAAATTGTCACCAATGTGTTTTATATTTCGTTTGGATTACTTATGATATACAACTTTGTTCTCCATCTCTAGGGCTTCTACTTTTGTAATTCAAATAAGTAGCTAGAAAAATAGGTAAATGCTTTTTATATGTGTATTACCTTTCTTTGGTTACTGACATTTCTTGTATATTTCTTTTTTGGAGTAGCAGTTACAGAACAACAAATGCTACCTAGTTTTGCCAATGACAGTAGAGCCAATAAGGTTGGTTGCTACCTAGTTTTGATATTCTGCCCCTGTTTCTTTGGTGATTGGGTTAATATCATTCAGGGAGTATAAAACATAACGTAAGACATTGATATGTTAAATGAAGTTTCAGGCAGCACCAAGGTGGTTAGGGATGCAATCAATTGCAGAGGCAAAGTTGAAGATTGAGCATGCAGTGATGATGATTCTTTAAGATAGGAAAAGGTGTTGCTTCTGTGGAGGGAGTTGAAACAAAACTGTGGTAGGTATGTAAACATTTTTCATTTTCATTCGAACAAAAAGTGCTCATTTATGCCACCACTTTTTCCAGCTCATTATGTCATTATGTGGTGATATGAAAAAAATACTTTCAATTTGTTAGAATTCTAGACGTATGGAGGGGTTTACAATTGAAAATATTGAGGTCATGTTACAAGAATCTTCAAATATTCATGGCAATACCTGTAAAAATATCTAGCCATGTAACACTTTTCACTTAATTAGGACAAGAGAAATGATATAATGACTACTATTTCTTACCACTTCTCTTACCACATTACGTGTCATTTGTTACTGAATTTTAATTTATTTTTTTCCTTAACTTAAAAGCTACAGAGGAAAGTAAAAAACCACTCGCGCGTGGTGCCAAACACTCACACTCTCTTACCATTACACCATTCTTTCAAACAAAACCCACTTCCTCTCCACCCTAAGAAATTCCCAAACCACAGAAGCTTCCATTGAAGAACCCCAGCCCCATTCTTTTCCACCCAGTAAGGCTTGTGTTAGGCATTGTCGAAGGTGGTATTTTCGGGCTCCGCTCTCTTCTCCTCGGAAGCCCACAACAATTGCGAAACTCCGTCCTCCCTTTCATTTTCGGTAGGCGTCGTCGAGAATGAAAATCAGGTATGAATTTTGTAACCCTTCCATTTTCTTTCTTCGTTTCCACCCATGAAAAATCAATATTCATCTTCTCCTTTCATCTTGACTTCCACATTTGTGCTTGGTCACCACAGATTAGGGGTTTTGTATGCTTTCTATTTGAATTTGAAAGGAATCCCATTAGTGAAAAAGATTAATTATTTCTCTATTTTCCCTTAGGATTTTTACTCATTGATTGATTGCAAATAAATGGTCATTGTGTGAATTTTATGGTTTTAAGATAGATAAATTGTGATTTTTTGCGTCTTCATTCATGGATTGTAAGAAATGAGTCATTCCTTGGTTTTTAGGTTTTTTAGCATTTCGAATTTTTGAGTTGTGGTTTTAAGCATTTATTATCATTTGTGATTGTGTGGTGTTTTGGGAAGTTTCGTATGGTTGTGTATGCATATTTAATAGCACTATCGTTGTGGTTAAGTCAAACGGTAATAATTGAATGCGGTGTTGGCTGTTATGTTATTTGAATACTTGTGTTATGTTAATTGTTTACCTTAATTAACTATTTTGGACATCGAAGCATTATATTTGAAACCAGTTTCATTACAATGATTTTTATCTTCATAGTTTATAGGAGTTTTTGCGTTAAAGTTGTTGCAGGTCCTTATAGATGGGCAATGTATATATTTTGAAATTGAAATATATAAATGGTATACCATTGTGACTAAACATAAGGCATTTGTATGCAGACAAACAATCCTTCTTATCATTTCGGTGCCTATTTCGTTCATGAAGATGAAGAAGGCCGAAAAAGAAATGAAGACAGTGAGCAATTGGAGGAAAGCAATATATATGCGCGAATGAAGCATCAACCACGCTGACACTACAAAAGTCGTTGTATTCGAACTCCATTTGCGAGTTATGGTAGGAGGAAGTTGCTTAATTAATTGGAAACTTTTTTGAAATGTTTAATTGTTAGAACTCTTTATATGTTATAACTCTTTATATGTTAGAAGGAAGTTTAAGAGTTATATTATTTGACTAAGTTATGACCTTTGTAGGTATGAACATGATGTGTTTGTATGTGAGATTCACATGTTCTTAGTAAATAAGTTGTTGAGATGTATGCTTAAGTTGTGGTATTTGTCAGGGAGAGAATTTTGTTTCCCCCTACACTTTTGAAAGTTGTAATTGTTGTTATTGGGTTGCAAGATAATTTCAAAATGGAGGAGGGAAGTTTTTCCCCAAATGCTCTTATATTTGCTTTAGAAGAACTGAAATGAAGTGTGTTATATGTTAGCACAGATGGGGTTCACCATGTGAGATAGGGAATTTTGTTTGCACCTGCACTTTTGAGATGTCTCAATTGTTTTTTTCGTGCAAAATTCATGTATGGGTTACAACTTAATTGGCTTGGGTTGCAAGTTAAATTAAAAAAATGTGCTAGGGAAGTTTTTCTAAAAATGCACTCATACTTGGTTTAAGAGAATTATAATGGTGTGTTATGTTTATACAGTTGGGGTCCACAATGTTAGAGAGAGAATTTTGTTTCCCCATGCACTTTCCAAATGTTTTTTTTTTGTGCAAAAAGTCAACTATGGGTAACAACTTAAATGGTTATGTGTTCCAATAATGCACTTATACTTGGTTTAGAAGAACTGGGATGTGGTGTGTTATGTTTGTGCGCAACAAGAGTCCACCATGTTAGAGAGGGAATTATGTTTCCCCCTGCACTTTCCAAATGTATAAAAAAAATTCGTGCAAAAAGTAAATTATGGATAACAACTTAAAAGGTATTGGGTTACAAGTTAAATTCCAAAATGTGCTTGAGAAGTTTTTTCATAAGTGCACTTATACTTGGTTTAAAAGAACTAAGATGAGGTATGTTATGTTTGTGCACAACTAGGGTTCACTATGTTAGAGAGGAAATTATGTTTCCCCCTACACTTTCCAAATGTATAAAAAAAATTCGTGTAAAAAGTGAATTGTGAGTAACAACTTAAATGGTTTTGGGTTGCAAGTTAAATTCAAAATTGTGTCAGGGAAGTTTTTCCAGAAATGCACTTATACTTTGTTTAGAAGAACTGGGATTAAGTGTGTTATGTATGTGCATAGCAGGGATCCACCATTTCAAAGAGGGAATTATGTTTCCCCCTGCACTTTCCAAATGTATAAAAAAATAATTCGTGCAAAAAGTCAATTGTGGGTAATAACATAATTGGTATTGGGTTACAAGTTAAATTCAAAAATGTGCCTGGAAAGTTTTTTCATAAGTGCACTTATACTTGGTTTAAAAGAACTAAGATGTGGAATGTTATGTCTGTGCACAACTAGGATCCACTATGTTAGAGAGGAAATTATGTTTCCCCCTACACTTTTCAAATGTATAAAAAAAATTGTGCAAAAAGTCAATTGTGGGTATGCACACCTGAGGTCCACATGTCAGAGAGGGAATTTCGTTTCCCCTACACTTTCAAAATGTATAATTTTTTTTGTCGAAAAATTCATCTCTTGGTAACAACTTAGTTGATTTTGTGTTACAAGTTAAATTCATAAACAAGACAGGTTCACAAATACAATTATAGTTGGTTTAGGTCCCACCCTCATACTTCCTGTTGCACTTTCCAAATTTGTTTTATTTTGTGCAAAAAATTCTTCATGAGTTACAACTTAATTGGTCTTGAGTTGCATGTTAATTTTCAAAAATTGTCGGCCATATTAGTATAGAACAATTGTTAGCCATGTCTTTTTCAAAGCCACAAATAGAGATAAAGTTGCAGTACTAAAATAGTTTCCTCCTCCATTTGCAAAACACATTTCATCATGGAATGAAAGGCACACCAACAAATAAATTAAAATAATATTTTCCAAAAGGTGGAGAAGGTCTTAAGCGGACACACAAATAAAATACACTAGAAATCTTGAAACATTATTGAAAAATGATGACTCATGACCAACAAAGCTTTAAACTTCAAAGGTTGCAACATCAAAGGTGGCATCATCATAGGCAAGTGCATTAGATGTTCCAGCTCTTGAGCTTCCAACAACCGAAAAACCAAAACCAGAAGAGAATGTAGCAACAGATGTGTCGCTAACAGATGTTCCTGTATAGAAATGCTATCGAATGTTTAGTCACAATGGTATACCATTTATATGTTTAAATTTAAAAATATATACACTGCCCATCTGCATGGACCGACAACAACTTTAATGCAAAAATTCCCATAAACTATGGAGATGGATTGTAATGAAAATGGTTTCAAATATAATGTTTCGATGTCCAAAATAGTTAATTAAGGTAAACAATTAACATAACACAAGTATTCAAATAACATAACAGCCAACACCACATCCAATTATTACCGTTTGACTTAACCACAACGATAGTGCCATTAAATATGCATACACAACCATATGGAACTTCCTCAAACACCACACAATCACAAATGATAAAAAATGCTTAAAACCACAACTCAAAAATTCGAAATGCTAAAAAACCTAAAAACCAAGGAATAACTCATTTCTTTGCAATCCATGAATGAAGACGCAAAAAATCACAATTTATCTATCTTAAAACCATAAAATTCACACAATGACCATTTATTTGCAATCAATCAATGGGTAAAAATCCTAAGGGAAAATAGAGAAATAATTAATTTTTTTCACTAATGGGATTCCTTTCAAATTCAAATAGAAAGCGTACAAAACCCCTAATCTATGTTGACCAAGCACAAATGTGGAAGTCAAGATGAAAAGAGAAGATGAATATTGATTTTTCGTGGGTGGAAACGAAGAAAGAAAATGGAAGGGTTACAAAATGCATACCTGATTTTCATTCTCGACGATGCCTACCGAAAATGAAAGGGAGGACAAAGTTTTGCAATTGTTGTGGGGTTCCGAGGAGAAGAGAGCCGAGCCCGAAAATGCCACCTTCGACAATGCCTAACACAAGCCTTAGTGGGTGGAAAGAATGGGGCTGGGGTTCTTCAATGGAAGCTTCTGTGGTTTGGGAATTTTTTAGGGTGGAGAGGAAATGGGTTCTGTTTGAAAGAATGGTGTAATGGTAAAAGAGTGTGAGTGTTTGGCACCACACGCGAGTGGTTTTTCACTTTCCCATGCAACTTTTAAGTTAAGAAAAATAACAAATTAAAATTCAATAACAAATGACACATAATGTGATAAAAGAAGTGGTAAGAAATAGTAGTCATTGTATCATTTCTCTTGAGATAAATAAGGAACTTCCTTACTGTACAAACAGACTCAACTCGTTCACCACACATATATATATATATATATGTATATATATATGTATATATGTATATATATGTATATATACATATATATATATGTATATATATATATATATATATATATATATACATATATATATACATATATATATATATATATATATATATATATATATATATATATATGTATATATATAATAGGATTGTATCCCTCGTGCCTCTTCACACTAGTTGCTTTAAATTGTTATTGAGGCATTGTAATCCTAATAAAAAAATTTATGTTTTTCTACGTTCTGAGGTGGTTGCTTATTCTTAGATCCTCTATTATAAAGATGTTAAACAACATGATTTACACAACTTTAGTCGTATATCAAATACTTTTTTAAATGACCATGATGAAATGCGCACCTAAAAATTTCTCCCAATATTGCAGTTTTTTTCTATATGAAATTCAAAAGTTTTAGTTTCTTTCTTATTTTTAATCGGTGTTTGTACCATTTAAAATATTTTGTTTATATTATATCTTCAAGATTTAAAAGCTAACTCCATTATATTTATTTACTCCTCTAATACCAATCAAGCTTCAATGTATCATAAAATAGAGAAAATGCGTGAAACTATTCAGAAATGGTGAATTGAAAGTTAAGGACAAGATATTTGAAGAAAAAATGATGCAGTTAATACAAGATAATGAACAACAGAAGGAATACATTCGTCAACAAGAATAGCATATGAAACTTGTTTTACAACACATTTAGTTGAAGAATCTTATGTGAGACTCTTTTGATCCTCCTAGCAATGGAGATAATGTAATAGATAATTTTGGTGATAGTAGTACACATGAACATTAGTTAGGTTTAATTATATGATGACTTTTAGATGTGTAGCTTTTTAGAACTATTTTCATTTTGGTTTTATGTTCGATGATATATTACACAACTTTTATTAGATTATATATTAGAGTTTATTGTTATTTAGTATAATTAAAAATGTAACATTTATAAATAATTAGAAAATTTAATATAAATAAATTGATTTAGTCACTGATTTAGCCACCGATTTAGTCACTAATATAACCACCGATTTAGTCACTGATTAGCGACCGAATTCGCCACCAAAAGTGTAGTTACTAAATTGGTTTTCAATATTTCAAGGTGACCAAATTTATAGTAATCAATTAGCGACTGAAATTTCGATGGCTATTTAACCACTTATTTTAAAATCCGTTGTTAACTGTTTTGACATTAGGATTTTCGCCACTATTTATTTTTGGTGACTAAGGATGTTAGTCACCAATTTTAACTATTTAGTCACAGATTTCGTCGGTGACTAAAATATTTTTTTGTTTTTTTTCTAGTGATATCTTACACCAAATTAATTAATAAATATTGAACGTCAAACATCATAAAACCATAATTAAATAAATAATAATATCATCATAAATAGTAAAATGACACTTAAAAATTCTTAAATGTCAGAAGATATACTACGTATGTGAACGTGATGCTTTTATGAGGCTAAGTTGGTCCCTCATCTATGGTGCAGCTATGGATCTATATTATCAAATAAAACAGATCGGACTCCAACTGTAAGATAGTTTATATATGCAGAAATCCATTTGACATTTTTGTTTCACTTTGGATCTTCGCCAATAAAATTAACCTACACTCTATGAATCAATTAACAATCGAGGAAACTTTAGAAAAGTACTGCAAGGAATAGTTGGGTTTGGTCCGACTTAGGAACATATGTTAGGTTACTGGAAAGAGAGCATAGCAAACCCTAACAAGGTTCTGTTCTTGAAGTATATGAAGTACTCAAAAATGAATTAATTGTAATTTTCATTGAAAATTATTTTAAAAAATTTTTGAAAGCAAAATATTCTCTCTATAAGGCTAAGTAATCCACTTCAATTACTAAGTCTGGGATGCAAGTTCAATATCAGCTAGAAACTTATAATATTAGTATATTCGTATATTCAGCTAGAAGAAACTCATTAATCTTATAGTTCAGACATTAATATTGTGAAACTAAGTAACATAATTAAGTAAGATAATTGGAGAACGAATCAAACTAATTATTACGACGTCACTATAACATATATATATATATATATATATATATATATATATATATAATTTTATTTGTGCTACGTTAAATATATTTTTTAATTTTAATGAAGATATTATATATTTTATTTTTTTTATTATTATCAAATATTATATATTATAATGATATATTAAGTTTTATTTTTTTTATGAAATATTGTATTTTATATATCGAACAAGTTCTTGTAAATTAATATAAAAAATAAAAAAAAAAATTCTTTAAGCTAATTTTCATCAAATATCTTTTATGCATGTTTTTTTCTTCTCGTGACTTGTATATCTAACCTGATGTGTGTAAATCTCAGTGCCATATGTCTGTTGTCCTTTTTTTTCAACTATAGGTTGAGTGGATGCTTTTATGAGGCTAAGTTGGTCCCTCATCTATGGCGCAGCTATGGATCTATATCATCAAATACAACAGATCAAGACTCTAACATCGTACATCATAACTTTTCAAAGTTTACCTCTGTGAGGGTTTCTTTTCTATTTTTACTTTGTTCATGTGTACTTACACGTAAATATTGTAGATACTGCAGGCAAAAAAAGCAGAAATCATGGATGTGCGCAAACAAAAAGCGCTTGATCACTTTGAAGTGATTAAGTAAATGAGCCAAAAGCATGGGAATACGCTAACATCTCTCCTCAAATTCACAATACAGTTAAAGGCATCGAGAGTTTGTCAAAAAAAAAAATGAAAGCATAAAATAGAGTACGATTTAGTAAATATATATATATATATATATATATATATATATATATATATAATCTGTAAAGTCGAAGGAACAAATGGTAAAAATATAGTGCCAAGTTGAAGATGATGACAAGTAAAATGATAATCTGTTTTAAAATGCTTGGTTCACTCTTGAAAAATAGTTGTGAGTAATATGAATAGCACTTTTATTGTTATAATCTAAAGGTGTAGGATTTTTCAAATAGATACATATCTACAAGTAACTAAAGTAGCCAAATAATCTTACAAGTAGTCAAAGTCATAGTGTGATACTAAGCTTCTATGGACAATTGAGATGTAACATCCTGTTTCTTACTCTTTCATGATATAAGTGAATCAACATGAAAAATACATCACCAATAATGGATTTTTAATCATTAGGATCATCATTCAAATCCGCATCACAATAGGCACACAAGTCTAAAGACAATGTAGAACAAAGCAAAAGAGATTGAAATTGAGTGTCCAGAAGATACTTGATAATACGAAGAATAGCACCCTAATGAACTATTCTGGGAGCTGAAACAAACTGATTAACAACATGAACAACATGTGCAGTGTCTGCACGAGTCAGAGTAAGATAAACCAAACTCCAATAATAGTTCGATGTAAAGTAGAATCAGTTAAAGGAATATCATCTGATGGGGAATATCGTACACTTATCTAGGAGTATCAACAATCTTATTGTCCGTAAGCTGAGTACGCTCAAATAGGTCAACAATATACTTGGACTAAGACAGAAGATAACCTTTAGAAGAAGAAACAACCTCAATACCCAAAAAATAACGTAGTACACCTAAATCTTTCATAGCAAAATGATGAGATAATGCAATATTTAAGGATGTAATTCCCTCAAAATCAACACCAATAATAATTATATTATCAACATATAAGAATAACAAAATATGTCATGCTGGTTTTCCTGAAAAATAATGCAGAATCATGATGACTATCAACAAAACCAAGAGAGGCCATTATTGTAGAAAACTTCTAAAACCAAGCACAAAGTGTTAAGACCAATGAGGGCTTTCTGAAGTTTGCAAACTTCACCAGATTTGTGAGAGACACTTGGGGGTGGAATCATGTAGACTTCCTCATGTAGATTCCCATTCAAAAAGACATTCTTCGCATCCATTTGAAAAATATCCATTGAAAAATAGAAGCGACAACAATCAACGTATGAACAACAGTCATTTTTGCCATAATTCTAACTTTATACCTTTTAACTGAGTCATTTGATTTTGTCTTTATTTTTTATACCCAACAAAATCCAATAGGACGTTTTGCTTACGGTAGTGAACTATATCCCATGTATAAGTCTAATGTAGAGTAGTAAGTTCTTCAACCATAACATTTTGCCAAAGTGGGTCATAAACATTCTCTCTACAATAAAAACAGCAAATGAACCGTAATAAGAGAAATAAACAAAATATGTCGCTAATCAGTTGATAAATGTTGTTATTCTGTCGGTAATGGATATGTTGGTAAAGTGTTCAATTACGTGTAGAAATAAAATAATTAAATAACAATATATGAATGCATAATCACAAATTTTAATGATAACATAATGAAAATAATTTAATATGCGTAAATATAATTTCAACTTAAATATATTTTCTCAATAAAGGAAAATTAATTTATCGAAAATAAATAAACTCATGTTCAAAATGTTGATATTTAATAACCTCAAACCATATCTTACGCCAAATTAATTAATAAATATTGAACGTCAAACATCAGAAAGCCATAATTGAATAAATAATAATATCATCATAAATAGTAAAATAATGTCACTCAAATATTTGAAGATATA
>Ga0214542_1009021_pt1 | contig 15920 bp, 8 predicted proteins | sample CNSS1metaG_FD_160096 | JGI IMG/M metagenome (GOLD analysis project Ga0214542, IMG submission 160096) | Root nodule microbial communities from cowpea collected in UCLA plant growth center, Los Angeles, California, USA - CNSS1 | ecosystem: Host-associated > Plants > Roots > Nodule | place: USA... | reverse complement strand
TTTATAGTTGCTAGTTTTAATTGTATTTTTAAGAATCAAATATTTGAGATCAATTCCGTATTCGTTGTGAGACGACTCAGGGTTATCTTAACCCTAACTATTTTGTTCACTACTAACTGGCAATACTGAAGTTGCTAAAGTAGTGGTGAAGTTGTGAGGGGGGATGTGGGTTGTAGGGAGGTAGTGTGGGTTGTAAGGTGGAACATGGGTAGTGTGTAGGGTGGTGGGTATATTCTAGGGGACCTCGGTGGTAGAGAGGGTAGCAGTAGGGGTGGGGGTCGCGGTGTGCCTTGGTTGGGTGGAGGGAAGTGAGTGGGATGGGTGGAGGGAATAGGTGTTTGTTGGGTGGTGGTGAAGGTGTGAGGGGTGGGGTTGTATTCGTTTTCTTCTTCTTTGGGCTGGAAGGTCGGGGACCTTGCAGCCTCAGACGCCTCCTTGGCTTTTCCCTTCTGGGTGGGATCGACTTCGATCTTTCGCTTGAGGCGAAAATTCTCTTGTCGTAGTGCTTCCATCTCATCAGCGCTACGTTTCTTCAGATCTGTCAGCTCCTGTTGCATTTTGGCTTGGCCGTCTAGGATGGCGGCCAGGTCAGGGGTGATGTTAGCGGGTCTTGAGGGACTAACATTTGCTTGCTTGTTAACTCCAGCTCTACTACAGGTTGAAACTATCTTTGGAGAAAAATGGGTACTAAGGTGTTGTCTCGTGTCCCATGGTGGGCGCCAATTGTTCCTGCAGAGAACAAACAAGATAAGTTAGGCACAAGTGTCACCTTACCTATGTAGTCCGCTATCTTCTCAGTTGGCCTCTTCCCGGTGGGCACATGTCTACTTGGACCCAGGAGGGGTTACCTGTAGAAGGGACTCTGAAGCTCAAGTTAGCCTAAGCTCTCAAAAAGTCAAACAAGGTGATTAATGGAGTAATGAATGTGTACCTTTAATTACTGGGGTCCACGTGTATTTATAGAGTATTAATTATGTCTTGTCATGTCATGGGCCGGGCCCTAGCTTGGGCCCTAGTTTGGGCTATAAGTGGGCCTGGGCCCTAACCCACTCTTGTTTTCAACCTATTTTTTTGAGCTATCCCTCCTCCCAAGGAAAGTAAAAAATCTTGCCTTATCTTGCTATGCAAGTGGCGGCACTATACACTCATCTCTAGAGCTTGGTTTGGCTTTGCCCCCTCTATGAGTGGCGTGCTCCACTTCCATTACCACTACCATCTTCTCTTCCATTTTATTTGTTCTTCTTCTTTCAATGCATTTTCGTTTTTGGTTGTGTTCTTGCTATTTTTGTTTCTAAGCACCTTAAACTATCTCTTCTCCTATTGAACTCTTAGAAAGGAACCTTCACATCTAGATAGCTTGCTATCTTAATGTCCAGTGGAGATTTCCTTGAGTTTTCCTTAAACAACTCTTCACCAAATTCATAATATTAAAAGGAAACAAGATAATCCTTCATCACACCATCGATCCCAATCTTGCCATTGAGACTAAGCAAATTGGTTAAGAACGCACCAGGCAACATCGAACCTTGCTACAGATACCAGTTGTTAGGGAAAAAACATAAAAGAATAGAGAATGTAGCAGAGAGAGCAAAAATGCACTGAATGGAAGTGATAAAAGATGGATCACTTTATTAAGAGATAAACAATGGTATTTGTAGAGTATACCTGTAAAACCCATCAAATATAATTAATTAAATAATTAACTAATTAATAAATGCGGGTAGTGGAAGCTTTTATGACATTAAATTCTAAATTGTATAACGTGGAAAAGTACTAGCTCAAGTGGTTGAGAGTACTTGGATTGTGTGAGAGGACTTGGGTTTGAGTCCTATGTATGCCATTTATGTGTTATTTATTTGTTATTATTTTTTTAATATATGTGATCATGTTGTGGGATGATATAATCATTGAATTATATTAGTTAGCAAGAAACATGAATTGGCTTGATGGTTTAGCATTGACTTGGCATTGGCATGGTTGTGGGTTCAAGTCTTGGAGAACTCTTTTCAAATTAAACTTTATTTTTGCTAATTTTAGTTTTGGGTTTGAATATGAAGAATTGAAGGAAACCATAGATGAATGGACAACCTAGAAGTGGCTGAAAAACAGACCATAAAGGACCATTGAATGGTAATTAACATTACCATTAAGCCTATTTTCGTTTTTGGTAATTAATCAAGCATTAAGGACACAAATAAAAGGCTAATTGAGAGGGAAAGGAAGGTTTTTGAGTCTGGACATTTGAGGGTATTGAGAGCTGCACGAAATCTGAGAGAAACAGTGGTTAGGGAGTGGAATTGAGGGGCTGGATAGTGCAAGAACTTAGAGGAACTATTGGAAATCAAGGAAAGGACTCAAGCATTATATTTTAAGCAAAGGAATTCCAGGTTAAGGGAGTTTACGCGTTAATTTTTATGTTGAGCATGAACTGTATAATGAATGGTATGAATTGGATGCATGTCTCTCGTTCTAGTTGCATTTTTCGTGTTTATGGAAAATTTCCAGAAACCGCCTGGCAGGCTGTTCATAGCCGCCAGGCGGCACATGTATTTTAACCTGTTTTCTGGGTTCTTGAAGAGGAACCACCTGGCGGTAAGCTCCCGACCGCCAGGCGACACAAAGCTATTTCACTCAGTTTTTGGGTTTTGGATGAAGAGCCTGGCGGTGACGGTCGAACCGCCAGGCAATGCGAGCATTTTGGCTCGATTTTGGGTATTTTAGTATTCTGGGAGGATTTTGATCGGAAGAAAATCATGTCCTAATGGTTGTGAATAATTCTACATCATACATTTCTTAAATTCTTAGAGTGTGGGGTTCAATTGAGTTGAACATTGTATGAATGTGAGTTCAGGCTTGAGGAATTGGAGTCTGGATGAATTGGATACAATTATTATTGTGTTGAATATAATTAAATTTGATTATTGGTAAGCCTGTTATTATGTTCACGAGATGAACGACGAGAATAGGCATAAAAACGCATTGAGGAGTTGTTAAGAGGGGCTGTGTAGAGTTAGAAATTCTGGAATTTTTTCCAAAATAGAATGCACCGCCTGGTGGCAAGGATTGAACCGCCAGGCGCTATCACAGAGGGAGTAAATTGTGTGATTGTTTTGGGTGCCTGGGAAAGTTAGGGGCAATTAGGACAAATGGATAAAGAAATAAATACATAGAGAGGAGTTTTATGGGGATGATATTAGGATGTTAAGTAATGAAAAGAAGTGAGAAGAGTTATTAAGTTGTGGTAAAGGAATGGAGTAATGCTAAAACAACAGTGTTTACAATTCAAATAGGGACTAGCTAGACTAAGGTATAAGGCAAGAATTGAATGAAGTTGTTTTCATTGCGTTGGTTGATGGATAACTAGGAAATGTTATAAGCTTGAGTGGGATGAATAAATTATGAAAATGGGTTAGGAAATTGAGGTATTATAGTAGGACATTGTAGAATGTAGGAATAGGATTGATTGGGTGCATGTTGGGGATATTGTCACATGAACCGAGGTTGGTCTGGCATTGGATGCAAATGGATTGGTAAACTTAAGTCTAAGAATCTTAATAATAATATGAGATAAAGAGAATATTCTTGACCTAGTAATTGTAATGGATGCGAGGCTAACTGGGTTGGTTGAGTGACTAACTGGGTCAGGATGCAAATAAATAGTGCCTAAATTCATACAAGTACAGTATTGTGCAGATACTGGTGTGGCACCTGGCGGTAGAGTTCAACCTGCCAGGCGGTAGCTTCTATTCCAGAAGATCTGTATGACGTAAGGCGCTTGGCGATGAGGGATGTTCTACCAAGCGATAGTTGTAGAGGTAGTGTGAAATGAGGCGTTTGGCGCCTGCCGGTAGGCATCCCCCGCCAATCTGTCTGGAAGCGGTTGCGCGTGGCGGTACGTGTCCCCTGCTAGGCGATTTTCCTGCTGCAACTTTGGGTTGCTCCTTATACAGGCGTGATCTAGAAGGCTTTTTGTGATGCTTCAAAGGTGGGTTTGCTGGTGTTCCTTGAGTTGAGCTCGGAATGTATCCCTTGAGTTAAGCTCGGGATAGGGGTTAAGCATGTGGCATTCCTCGAGTTGAGCTCAGAATGGCATCCCTCGAGTTTAGCTCGGGATAGCGGATGAACACGAGGAACCCTTGAGTTGAGCTCGGGTTGGCGAGTGTTGCTGGTGTGAGTGTGCTAGTTGTGACCAGTATGGATGGGTTCAGATAGATTGCCTTCCTCTGTAAATAGCTAACGAGTTTGGTAGTCTTGGGACGTTGCGAACTATATTTGTATTTGGGGAACTCCACCTGGCGTTCGGTGTATGATCCATAGCAATGCTTTCCTGCACGTGCTCTATTGGTTGTGGCCGATAGGTATGGCAACAGGTCATCTTGAAGTACTCACTAGGAGACGTAAAACATGAATATCATGGTTGTGGCCATGTGAGATGAAATCAAAGGAGGGAATTTTTATGATGTGATTGGGTGATATATATATATATATATATATATATGTGTGTGTGTGTGTGTGTGTGTATAGGTGATTAATATATGTATATGTATTTTATATGATTAATCTGTTAAGCTCACCCTATCTGCTTGTGTTTGGTGATGATCGTGTACGCGGTACACGTGAGCAGATGATGTTGATGCAGGTGGTTCTGGTGAAGCTTAGCCACGGAGAGGGGATAGCTCGGGAGTTTTTTTATTATTTTATGGTTTGAAATAATATGTAAACTCTTATGAGACGCTTTTATATTATTTCCATTTTATAAACTTTGGATTTTGGATTATATTTGGAAGTAATAAAAGTTTAAATTTCCCACGCTTTGGGAAACGAGGTATTATTAAATGAAACCGAGTTAATAATTCTTTATTTTATTATTTAATTCGTAATATCCTGGCATGATGTTACAATACCAGAGTAAACTGTAAGAATAAAAATGTAGTAATTGTTTTTTTGAATCAAATACTCTAACAACTTCATCCTATTATACTCAATTGTCGCACCATAATGCCACATATCTTCTCCCATCACGAAAAAGCGTAACAACCACTCTTTCTTGACGTAAGCTTCTTCTGGGTAAAAAAATGAGTTTTAATTAACAACATCAAACTACTCAATTGAACGAACCTGTGTTTGGAGAACTACCTCCAAACCGTGATGGTGGTGATTTAGAGAATGACCATAGTGACAAGAGAAACTATGCACATTACCATGAATCTGCATCACATTCCAGCCACCACCATAACATACAGTAGGAACCGTACACCCATGTGCAAACAACAAGCTCTCCAATCCAGATCTGAAATAGCGGGCCATAGAAAAATGCCACCATGATCGCCTCTATCGTCATATACTCCTAAAAATGTCTTGTTGTCGGCACCTTCAACGTCATGGCGTGTAAGAAGGTAGGGAGTTTGGCACGACAATGATGAAACTGCTCCTTTTGATGTTGATCTTAGAATATAACAGAACCTTATAATAATCCCTTTGCGTCCAACGCCAAATCATATTACCAAGCGCTAAGGAACCCATGAAGTTATTATGTTTGTAACAACTTTTGTAGTTAGTTTTTTTCTTTTCTGCTATATAAACCTTTTCAGCTTTGTTTTGTAAACAATGAGTTCATATATGATAAATTTCAGTTTTAGTTTTTCTCTCCCTATTCCTTCGAATTCCATAAACCTCCTCACTCCCTATTCACACAAATGTGCATCTGCATTTGAAGTTTCCTATTTTCATGAGGATGAATGGGTATTAAGATGGTATCAGAGCTTTGTTGCATTTTCTTTACTCTAATTGTTATTCTTTAATTATGTGTTCTTCTTGTTTTACCATTCTTTATTTTTCACCTTTGTGTTTCTTTCCAACATGGCTAAAGAAGAAATGCCAACCTTAAGTAGTGAAAGCTACCTCCACCTTCATCATGGCGAAAGCTTGGCAGTGGCTCTCGTTTCCCCAGATCTTGACTCTACAAACTACCACTCTTGGAGCAAGTCAATGCTAACAACGTTGAGTGCAAAGAACGAGTCCCAATTTTTCATTGGTTCGACCAAGAGACCAAAAAAGGAAAATTCTTTCTTCAATGTGTGGCAACGATGTAACGATATGGTTGTTTCATGGATTGTCCACTCAGTATCTCCCAATATTAGGCAAAGTATCCTTTGGATGGAAGATACAAAAGAAATTTGGAACGATTTGAAAGCAAGGTTTTCCAGGGAAATTTGTTGGGAATATCAAATCTTCAAACAAATGTTGGCCAATTGAAGCAAGGCGACTTGAGTGTAAGTGAATATTTTACAAAACTCAATATAATTTGGGACGGGTTTGCGAACTTTAGACCAGATATAGGATGCACATGTAAACTCGTGTGTTCTTGCAAAGCTTCTGAAATCCATGCATAAGGAAGAACTGAGGATCGTCCGATGCAATTTTTAAGGGGGTTGAATGATTCTTACAATAAAGTGAAATCGCATGTTTTATTGCTAGATCCCTTACCTCTTATTTCAAAAAAAAATCTTATGTTGTTCAATAAGAGAGACAAATAACGGCTAGTACAAGGACAATAAAATTATATAAAGTCGCAAGCAAAAAGCATAAACAAACAAGAGAAATGATACAAACCGCAAGCTTCTTTGTTGAGCTTTGCTGTCTCTCAAAAATGATATTTTCATGTAGTCAAATCCATCTTCATCAAATAAATACCCTCTGGTATCTAATAAATGCTTTTTGTTAAAAAAAGTACTCCTTAAAGAGACATGAGGTACTCAAAATTATAAGAAAGTGAGAATCTTAGACTTATTTACCAAGCACAAAATTTCAATTTTTCTAGAATAAAATAATACAAACAGCATTCTAGTACATGCAGTAACCCCCTATATTCATAAAAAAAAATTACATGATACTGAAATAGGAAGAGCACCATAAGCAACTAGCTTTTCTAAAACATGCATTTAGATCTTTCAAGAACCACTCATAACACATCTACAAGAAATTGTAAATTATTATTTATAAAAGTAGTCCAGTATCATGAATGAGTAAAATCAAAGAAAGTAAAAAAAATTCACAATACATAATTGTCTTAAAATAACTAACAAGTCAGCAAAAGAAATTAATTCACATGCTCCCTACCAATAAAAAATACATAAGTTAATGAGCTCTTTTATTTTCAAACTACATTAATAAGCACTTTGTTGACAAACTTACCATGTCATGATAGTATAAGACACAAAAGCACATCAAAATTATGTATTATGAAATGTTATAAAAATGACATTAAAATAATTGGATTAAATTATGCCAATGGAGATGTTTCAACCATTGTCATAATGTTTGCAAGCATTTTACATGGAAATAGGATGAAAAGAGGGATGGGAGGCTCTCAATAATATTCTTCTGAATGTATGAAACTAAATTAGATTCATACAATAAACATTGAAACAATAAGAAAAAAAAGACTAAGCACCAAATTATAGCAATAATTAAGTCAAGTACCAGTGTAATGTTACTACTAAGACCACCTCATCAAGTCCAAAAACATGACAAGACTTCGAACATAATAAGAACTCTAATATTCTACAAAATTAAATTAAAATATAAACAATTTATACGTAAGTAAATATTGTGAGAAAATGTTTTGTGGGTCCAAAGAACTTATCTAATCCATTAACTAGCATGCTCAAAACAAGACTTTCTTTTCCTTATTTTTTATTTCCACCAATTTGTTCACAATTTTGATTACCATTACGGTCAAGGTTTAGTCTTTGTATAAAGAGAGAAATCAAATGTATTAGAATAGTGCAGTACCCCTTTAGTTCATGGAAATCATGGAACCTTTAATTTTTAAATGAACTTTTTTCTTAGTTAGATTCTACGTCATTTAAACATTTGAAAATTTAATAATAGATATTTTAGGGCACTTCATACAAAAATAATATCTACTGTAGTAAAACAAATTGTCATCTTTCTCTTTCTCTCGAGCATTACCTAGCCATAAGCAATGAATCGTTATAGGCTCTATTGATCATTAATCATCATAGACCCAGATTCCAACACATGCCTCTCCATAGCTAGGGTTAATTCAGAAGCTACAAGAGCTACATCATTTCTTATACCAAAGTAATTGATAAAGTATAATGCATTGTATTTGCTTATTTAACCACCCCTAATGTAGAGTGCCAAACCCTAAAGCTAACTCGGTGAATCTCAAGCAAATGCTAGTTTATGCCTTCATGGGTTGATAAAACACTAAAACCCTCTAAAATCACAGAATGGTGATAAAAGTAAAACTATAATGCTTTTTCTAAAGAATTTGGTGGTGTAGTTAAGAGGATGCTTTAAATAAATAATTTTTTATCTTGACAACACAAGAATAGGTAGAGAAGTTGTTCAAGTTTATTAAGTATGGAGTTTTTTTACGGAAACATACTAGTCTGCTCCTAATAGTATCAAGCACAAAATAATATCACAACTAGGTAATTTTATAACTTAGTAAGGGATCAAGGACAATGAACTTAGCGTACACAATGTTTGCCTTTATGACTCATTTATTGTTTGCATCATCACGTACCTGAAGTTTTCCCAAGTACCATGATCCACAAACATATACCACCTGTAGCATTTTATCATGCATGGATTACAGACTAAAATCATAGTCATGCTCACAACCATTTTGCCAAATATCTACTCCACCCATATAGCTCCTGATATTGAGCACAATAAATAACTAATTATTTTACAAATAAATTTAGAGGACAGAATATTCATAAAATAAATTTCTTAAGTAAAATAATAATCAGAATCAATATCTAACCTTGGGAATTTCAACGTCTCTCCCGTCAACTTCAAGTCATACTTGTCATGGCAAGTCAACACAAGTTTTGTCCATAATATCTCTTGTTCCCTCCTTTGCATATCACAGTTTATTCAAAAACTGGTAATAGAATAATGTTTGAAGACTAAAAAACACAAAAGTATTAGGTAAGGAAGAATTATATGAATTGTAAACAAGTTAAATACCATACATAAGAGCCAAAACTAGCAAGTAAACATGTATAAGGTATAGTAAATAAGCATTAAAATAATCAATAATGGATTCCTATTTCATTCAACTATATTTGTTGTCTTAATACCAACAAGGGCGATTTAGAATAAGGCTTATAAGAACGTACCAATGAATTTAGATTTCCCATCCAAAAACATACAGTTATGCATACTCTTAAAACTGTAACACAAACATAATATTTTCGGATTTATCCAATTTATCAGATTAAGGAACATAAAGTGCTTGAAATGATACACAAAAATCTAAAGCACAAGTTGTGTACACAATATATTTCTAGAGTGACATAAGTAATCTTGGATTTGGCAAAAAAAAATTAGTAGTTGATAATTTGATATTATATACACATACAAGAACCATGAATGTGCTGTAATATCATCAACTTAAAATACTAGTTTCCTTATTTTTCTACTTAGACAATATGTTTGTGAGCTGTTTTTAGCATTACCTACCACATAGCCATTTCAACAAGCATCAACAACTGCTTGGGTATCCATAATAGCCCTTCTAGCATTATTAACAATCAAGACACCTTTCTATGATTGGAAATTTTATCTTTGTCAAAAATCCCGTAAATAACAACAACCACTGGTCACTACTCCTAACTAGAAAATGCTAAAAGAATTTGAATATTCATACATATCTTATGCTCCTACAAATTGCATACAAGAGTGAAATTAATAAATGGCTTGAGATTTCAAGACTAAAATGATTTTTGTATTGACTAAGAAATTGAAATTATACCTTGTCTGCTCATTAAAAATAATATCACACTCAGTAAGCATGACATCAACGTCCTCCTCAAACTTTGCTCTAATCTCACAACCATTGTCGATGATGCTCACAAAATCATTTGCAACCAAAACAACATCAATCTTGGAAGGAAACCCAACTTGAGCTTCAACAACAACATTATCCAAAATTTCATACACCTAAGATACCACATAAATTATTCATCAATTAGAGAAACATTGGGATAAAAACAAATAGCAACAAAGCAACCATATAAAATACGAGACAACACCAAATGGCGCAACCTTTGAGGGTCAATGCTTCCAATGTCCATCCCCAGCCTTTTCCTAATAGGTTCCAACCCTTCAAGCACCTACATGTATCAAACAACCCATTACCAAGCACATGCCACTTCCAAACCATATTTAAAAAAGTAATTAACTAAACCAAATATGAATGCACTACCTAAAATGAAAATTTAGGGCAAGCAACAAGTGAAGTTATGTATACCTATTTGTGGTGAACTTCCACATCTTCGTCCAACCTTTATTCTCAGTGTAACACCTCAATTTGGGATATCACTGAAAGTTATAAAATGAACACGTTTAACGAAAAATGATTATCGTTGAAATTGTACTTCAGTAAAAATTTCAAATTTAATGATGGGATTTTGTTATTCAAAACAACAATTGTCTAAAAGTTTTCAAATAAAAATGATAAGTAAAAGAAATTACATGTCCTTAACATTTATTTTGAAAGCAATCCCAAGTCCGATGATAAAATTGATGTCAATCCCCATATATTTGAGGTATTGTCCGTTTTTCACAGTTTTGTCCTTAAAACGCGCCTCAGAGGGGGAAGGAGGAAGGGTATTTAAACCACCTTAGGCCTTATCTTCTAAGCGATGTGGGACTATTGGGTTTGTGGTAGGAACAATAAATAATTTTTATACTTGCCTTCGTCCTTAAAAGTCATGCACAGTAAGATTCTTTCTGTAATCTAATTTAATGCTTAATGGATTTTGTACTTGACTTTAACATTTTTATTTGAACTTAGTTTAATTTAAATAAAACTTAAAATATGTTAGAAGTATAATAAAATTACTTTTAATTATATTTGTGTGGATAAAGGTAAGCGTAACCCACACATTTTGCAGGATAATGTAGTTTATTAAAACTAAAACCCATTCAAGATGTGAGATATACATACAAACTGTTTTTTTAATGTTTGTGGTGTGGATTTACATGAGTGGGCTTAACCATATTAACTCAATCACAAACTTTTTCATTCTTTAAAGAATTTGAGGTGTAGATGTCTTATGTAAGTTAAATTATAGTCCTTATTAAATCCCTCTCATTGTGCTATTTGACTAATATAAAATAAATATGTATGTTTAGTTTCTGAACTTTGACGAAAAGTCGTCTCTATTTATAACTTTGATACATTTTGGTAAAAAACTTAACAAATGAATGAATATAGTTTTTTATCCCAATTAAGTTAATTTTTTGTAATGTGCCAAATATGTTTCTCTATAGACATTGAACGCATCAGATGGGTGTAAAAAACTCAAATGTTAGTATGAAACACTCTTAACACGTCAAAATATTTTATAATTTAGTTAAAAGAACTATATCCATTCATTTTTTAAATTTGAGGATCAAAATATATCAAAATTTCAAACATGGACGAATTTCAATTTCACGTTAAAGTTTAGGGACTAAAAATGTAACATCCTATTTAATAGAATAACTACTAAACAAAACATTCCATGTTGATAATCATTAAGCATATTGTACTAACATGTAACTATTATATTACAGTCATCCAAAATATATACTGAAATATAAATTTATATATGATCAAGCTAGAGAACTAGAGTTTTTCAAAACATATGTATATATACACCAAAGAGTTGTAAGGAGTAAACTAAGTCGTAACATCCTCTTCTTCCTTGACTGGACTAGGTGTTACTTACTCATCTACTCACACCAATTAGGTGATCATTGCAAATAAGAATACAACACAAGACAAAACATAGAGAAAAGGGTAAACTAATGTACAAAAACATTTAATCATTTAAAAGAATACAATTATTTAATCATACTTAGACAATCGTAACAATCATGAATCAATAACATCATATTCCATAGAAAGACTAATATATGACTTAATTATCGAGATACATGCATTACTATCGAATTCTAACAAGTTGTGCACTTATGGTTGTCTCTACTGCTCTGTAGAGTCATTGCTAATGGTTTTCACCTTAGCACACACAAGGTTAGTCCATTAACATCTTTGGCCAAGGTAAAGCCCCTAAACTACGACCTCATGCTCCTCTCACCACATACTCAATTCTTTTCTACTTGAGAATTGAATGGTTATTAAAGCACCAAGATAACTTCCAACTAAATCCATATACTAATGCATACACTATTATATATCATAACTAGTCCTCCTTGAATTAGTATCCACAAATCTCAAATCAGCCTCATACATTTAATTCCAAATTAATCCCATACATCAACTATCTCTTAAGAAATAATCCACAATTGTCAAAACACATCAAAATTGAGCATAATAATGACTACTAAACTCTGATGCATTGGCTTAGTGAAATCATCCATTCGCTCAGAAGGTAATGCCCTACAAGCCATTCGTCCAACGAGTATGTTCTCGACCAACGACTACAAAATCAGTAAGCTCTTTGACTTTAGATTCGCTTAATGAGTAGATACTCGACTGGCGACTCCTAAGTCAATAACCCCCCTGACTTTGGATTCGCTCCGCGAGTACCCACTCAACCAACCAGTCTGCATAATTCTGCAGGACCTGATTTTGCATAATTATGGCATTTGAGTCCAGTCTATGAAATCCAATAGTCATCACAGATGCCCAAAACATACCAAACTCAATTTCACCACAATATCAAATCAACCAATATTTATAAGTAAGCAACATCATACCTAACACCCAAAATTTATACATCATATACCATTCAACAAATCAAATGCATATGCAAATCACAGTACAATCATACAATTTACTAATTTAGTATTTCTACAAGTCAAGAGTAGTGTAATTAACTCCCCTTATTTGTTAGATAACTCAAACAGCTTAAAGAGTATCAAATTCCCAACAAGTTATCAAAACACACAAACTTAACCTAGGAACAACACAAACATGGTCAGGGCATACCGTTAGAACCATTGATCAACAAAGACTCACAAGGATGATTTAGACATCACATGCGAGCTAAAATCACTCACATGCACCAGGAAGAATAATAGACCATAAGAAAAGAGAAGAAAACCAACTTACTCAATTGGAGAAATTGGTTGGACAAAAGTGGAAAGCTCGCGACAAGAATCACTTTAATGGTCTCCGATCTTCAAAGAGAATAACACATGATGAAAAACTCTAAAGAGAAATGAAAGGGCTCTTAGATAGTGGCAGAACTTGGACAAAAATTTTAGGGGGCCAAATTGTATTTTTTTTATATAAATTATTTTTTCTAATTGTAAAAGAAATCATTTTCTGTCATCATTATCTCTATTCAAAACAAGCACACATGATAATAGAATTCAAAAAATATGACAATTATAAATATATGAAAGTGTAACATAAAGTTTATCATCAACAATAATATATTAAAAAAGTTAAAAGTTACCTTTAGTTAGAGTGGTGCTCTACCCTCTTTCAAAGACTTAATATCTTTAATAATTGAATAATAACTAAAGTTTGTTGCAATATCCCTTTCAATACAGATTATCATATTACTTGCTAAAAATTCAGCCTCCATCTTATTTCTCAACTTGTTCTTGAGGACGCTTCCCCATATCACATCCTAAAGCATTTTCAAATTCAGTATATGTAACTCTAGGAACTTTAGATAGTTGTTTTTCATTTTCTTCAATTTTTGGATTCTCATGAAGTTTCTGAAGTTTAGTTGACGTGATGCATTTTTTGTCTTCATCACAAACCTTCCCTCTTGAAAAAATAATCAATTATTTTACTCTTTAATATAATTTTTCTAATATAAATTTGCCACCTCTCATTAGGAAAAGATAAAATTATGAATACCCCAAATTATACTTTAACTTTCTAATATTAAAATATTCGAGTATCATTATTTTAAACACTCTATTAATCCTAAAACACCATTTTCTAAGTCTCAACATCCAATTTCATCCGAATAACATATTGTTTTGAAATTTAATTGGAAAAAAGAAAGAAAAATTCAAAAAACGTGAACTTTGATATAAGTATGTTATGTTTCTATTTTTTACTTTTATTTTATTTTATCTTGTTATTTTATTTTACTTTTATCTTGTTTTGTTTTTATTTTATTTTATTTTATTTATCTTATCTTAATTTATTTTAATCTTATCTTATTATTCCATATATAAAAAATGAAAAAAGAAAGAAAAGAAAGTCAAGTATATTTGAAAATTGATCCTTCCCTCGTTCATGCAACGAAAATCATTCATATTTTTGTATTTTACTCTACTTTTGGGTCATGACATGAAAAAGGAAATGTATGGATAGTTGTATCACTATTGCACACATGGCAGTCATAGCAACACAACTCTCTTTGGAGGAGTGACAGAAGGCAACCTATTTCATGCTTTTGTCAATTTTTTCTTAAATGTTCAATCAGAAGATGAATAAAAAAGGAAAATGGCATGGTACTAAGGGTTGTTGATATAAGAAGGGGAGGAATCCATGAAAAGGGAAAAGACACCAACGATTCCCTTTCCACCCTCACCCAACGACATAGTTGCATCATATGTATGGGATGATTCACGGGCCTCGTCGTCGCTGGCCCAAACCTCTGATGTTGTTCACTAGCTTCGCCGCAAGCACATCCTAACTCTTGTAGATTCGCTCTCCTGCCTAGGGCTGGCTAAATTGTACTAAACTACATTGAACCATTAAAAATTGCATTAAACTAAAAAATAGTTTGTCTGAACTGCACTAAACTGAAAAACAGTTCAGATGAACTAAACTGAACTATTTTTTTTTCTAAAAAACTGAACTAAATTGAACTGAACTGCATTAAACTACACTGCACTATAATATGAACTAAACTATTATAAACTGAACTGTTTCATGAACTGCACTATTTTTGAATTGAGCTACACTACTTTTGAATTGAACTGCACTATTTTAGAACTAAACTGCATTATTTTTGAACTACACTATTTTTTAACTTAATTGCACTACTTTTGAACTTAACTACAGTATTTTTGAACCATTTTTGAACAAAATTGCTTTGTTTTTGAACCAAAATGTATTATTTTTTAATTGAATTGCACTAATTTTGAACCAAATGCACTATTTTAAACCAAATTATAATATTTTTGAACCAAGTTGCACTAATTTTGAACCGAACTACACCAATTTTGAACTGAATTACACTAATTTTGAATTGTATTGAAGACAAACAAGGTCATCCATTCCTCAACAAAACCAACATCATATGCATCATACTTCAATACACCAAAATCAAAGTATTAATACATCTTAATACATAGGTTCTCCCATAAACAACATCAAAATATTAATACATCTCAATACATATTCAATCATCTAAATTAATAGCACTTGAAGGTCACACTTCGTCTTGTGAGGTTATATCGACAAAAGAAAAATATTTCATCAGTTTTGAAAACTTAAAATAAACTTAAAATACCAACTACAAAGTATATAAATTTTTCATATAAACTGACCTTACTCAAATTCATCAAGCTCTTTAGGATCCTCGTGAAAAAGTATAGAGAAAGGTGTTCCTGATGAGTTCAAATTTTTGCCCTCATTTAATATTTAAATTTGGGGATTTAATTTAATTTTCTGTGCTTAAAGATTGATTTAATTAGGATTTGTGATTAATGGATTTATTGAGTAAGTTTGATAAAAGTGGCGTAAAAATTGATTTTAGTTGCATAAAATATTATTGGATATTCTAACGTTTGTTAATGCAGCTGGAATTTATTTTTGGTCAATTAATAATGTGATTTTGAAGTATTCAAAGTTACAAAATAAGTCCAAAATCAAGAAATTCTGGAAAAGAATAAATCAGGAGCTAAATGCACCCCCAGATTTTATTTGCACACTCCTCCCTCAAGTGGACCACAAA
>Ga0214542_1009019_pt1 | contig 15922 bp, 11 predicted proteins | sample CNSS1metaG_FD_160096 | JGI IMG/M metagenome (GOLD analysis project Ga0214542, IMG submission 160096) | Root nodule microbial communities from cowpea collected in UCLA plant growth center, Los Angeles, California, USA - CNSS1 | ecosystem: Host-associated > Plants > Roots > Nodule | place: USA... | reverse complement strand
AAAAAAATAAAATCAAAATAAAATAAAATAAAATATATATATATATATATATATATATATATATATATATATATTATAATTTGGACAAAATTGGGTGTTGATACTTTCGAAGTCAGCACAAGCATCATTTGGTGCTTATTGGATCTCGTTGCTCATAAAATAGAAAGAATTATATTCTACATAGATGGCATGGATAAAGGACAGTTTGACCAAGTGCTTCTTTATGAGATGGATGTCATAAGATGAACATGCAAGTTTTGGGAAGCCATTTCAACTATCTTTTCATTGAAAGTCGGTCAACGAAAAAAGAAAATCAAGGAGGACAAAGCAAAAATCGACTTAGAAGCCTAGTAGATGATAACTACTTAGCCATGTGAACCTCAAAACTTTTGAGAGTAGTTCTAGAGAAGTTATTTGTAGTAAAGTGCAAATTTGATTTCAAATCGTGTAACAGTTCGGGGAATGATTAGAAAGTATAAATAAGTTTATTTTGTAGTTTACAAGGATGAAACAAATCATACATTCTGAAACGTTGTAAACAGGAAAATGTTAAACCAATGTTGATTATTGCAATTTGGATCACCATTTTCATTATTTTTTTTACAATTTTGTTTACTTTTCTCGATAATTCATTTTTTCTGCAAGGTACTTTAATTTATTATATTTTCATAAGTCATAACATCCATCTTTATATATACTTTCCACTTCATTCATTCATTTGTTATTGCATTCCATCTTCATTCTCACCGAAACCTTCAAAAGCAAACAAAAAGATTGACTTGATATGTGAGATCGTTGTAAAAATCCACGTAAGAAAAATCAAATTCATTAACCTTGTGTTTGAATAGAGCATTTCAACAATGCTTAGAAATTGAAATGCTTTGTATTTGAATTGCTTGTAATTAAATTCCATTCATTTTTTAAATAACTTGTTTGGATAAGGAAATTAAAATACCTTATATTTCAATTTCTTGTTTGAAAAAAAAAATTGAATTTATTGTGAGATAAAATTTAATTTTAACAATATTTATTTTACGCTTAATTATGTTTTGAGTTCATTTGGAAACATGCTCGACAACCCATATGGGTCGGGAAGACCCAACTACGCAACCGAATTGGTTAGACACGACGACCCACCAGAGCTGGACCGACTGGGAAGCCTAGACAGGCTGGGTGGCCCGATGATCTAGAGGCCTGACGGCCCATACTGCACGATTGTACCCGAACGAGGCCCGAGGAGTTGAACGAGCCCGACAATCCAGACGGGGCCGAATACCCGGACGAGGCAGAGTACTAGGACAGGTCCGAATACCCGGACGGGTTCGACGACCTGGACAGGCCCGTACACCCAGACGAGCCCAAAGACCCGGACTGGTCCGACGACTAGGATGGGCTCGAGGACCCGGATGGACCTGACGACCTGGATAGACCCGATGACCTAGACGGGCCCGAGACTCGAACGGGTCCGACAACTCGTACGAGCCCTTTCAAACCGTCGGGTCCGTCCGGATAGTCTTGCCTGTACGAGTCATCGGGCCCATCTGGATCGTAGGGACCGTTTGGGTCATCGGGCCCGTCCGGGTCATCGTTCTCGTGTGGGTCATCGGGCCCGTCTGGGTCGTCAGGCCTGTTTGGGTCATTAGATGTGTCCAAGTCTTTAGGGCCATCCGAGTCGTCGGGCCCGTCCAGGTCCTCGGGCCCATCCTAGTTGTCAGACCTGTCCGAGTCTTCAGACCCATATGGGTGTACGGGCCCCAATGATTTGGAAGGGCCCGTCTGGGTCGTCGGGTTTGTCTAGGTCGTCAGGCTCGTCCGGGCTGTGTGGCCCGTCTAGGTCGTCAGGCCCGTCCGGATCATCGGGCTCGTCTGGATCGTCGGGCCCGTTTGGGTCATCCAACATGTTTGGGTCATCAGGCCCGTTTGGGTCGTCAGGCCCGTCTGGTTCGTCGGCCCTGTTCGGGTCGTCGAGCACGTTCGGGTCTGTTCGGGTCGTCGAGCACGTCTGGGTCGTCGTGCCTGTCCGGATCGTCTAGAATGTGAAGTTGAGTGAGAAGAATTTCAAATTCCACCTATTTTGAGGGTATTTGAATTTATACTAATTTAGGTGATTGAAATCCTTCCAAAAAAATGCTTGCATTAGAAATGCTTTTTAATTTCTCTATCCAAACAAAACATTTCATTACAAAGAAATCTAAATTCTTCAAAAAAATAAATTGCTTCACTAAATACTCTATCCAAACACACTCTGAGCGTAGGGATGAAATTAGTACACAAATTTGATATTTCTTTGATCATATTAATGTTTTGCATCGATATTGAAACATAAAACAACAACTTAGTTAAAATTGAAAAACTGAGTGTTTGTTAATTTTTTAAACAAAAGATCACAAAAGATATTTAGTTGTATAAAGAATCAATCAAACTAAATCCACGAGAAACACTCATATAACAAATAAAAGTAATTATTTTTGAAAAAAAAAGATAAAATGACAAGTATATTAAGAAAATCACAATCGCATTTAAACCTTAAATTATACTAAAAAAAGTTAATATATGAAAATTCTATAAATTAATTTCAACTTAGATAGACTATTATTTTTTATTTATTTCACGCTTCTAAAGATGTTTATCTAGAAATTTACCTAACCATATCCTTAATCTCAACCTAAAAAAAAAAAAGAAAAAAAGCACGTTCGAACCTAAAATTCATTTTCTTCAACATCCTCTCTGTTTGGCAACGTTTTCGATGCAAAGGGGAGAACCTCCACCCCCTCCTCACGCACATGGCATGCTCCAAGTTATTGAAAAATCATTTAAAAACAATACAACACGTCAGCGCCATCGTTAGTTATACTTATCATAATCATCGTCTTCATCATCATCATCTTACAACTCTCCCACCTTAACACGACACCGTTTCTTTCCCTTCACCATCAGCCGCAACACATAGCAATTTTCTGCGCCACCCGCACCCTTCAGCCATGGCCGCTCGCGCGTTGCTCGGAGTGATCAAGAAACGCGCCGTTTCGTGTCCCGCATTCCGCGGCCACTACACTTTTCGACACGTAACTATTCATACCAAAAAAACAAAAATGAGAGCTATTTTAGATTCATTTCTTTTTTCTGTTTGTTATGCAATTCATTGTGGTGGTGGTGTCGTAGGGTAGCACGCTCGTTGTGGCGGAACACGAAGGTGGCGTTATCAAACCCCCTTCTCTCTCTGCACTTGCCGCTGCCACGTGTCTTCCCGACACTGACTCTTCCGTTTCGGTGCTCTTGGCTGGTTCCGGTCCTTCTCTTCATCAAGCTGCTTCACACGCTGCTTCGTCCTACCCTTCAATCTCCAAGGTAACCCAAACGTTTTTTTTAAAAAAAAAATGTAATTAGGACATTTTTTTTTTATACAAATTAATTCTTAAAATTAACTACCAGCTCCAAGTGGTTCTAAGTTAACCAACGGTTTGTAGTTCAAGAGTATTATACTGTTATATTTTTTTAAAGTAAAAAAATAGTAATACAATTGTTTTTTAAGGAGATAGTTTTGCGGTCAACAATAGTTTTATTTAAATTGAACAAGTTTGTCTATGAAAAAAACTATATCAGTGATTTACAAAAAAAGAATGAATCCCTGGGTTTATATATTTAAGGGGTGTTTGGGAAAGCTTATTTTTTAGATGATGAAGGGCTGTTTGGATGAGCTTCTGTATTAGAACTTTTAGGAGAAAAAAATATAAAGAAAAAAGAAATTAACTTCTTATGCATTAGCTTGCTTTAGAATCTCTATCACACGGTTTTTTCAAATTTTTATTTTTAACTCGTGCATAAACTAATTTTAACAGAAAAGTTAATTTCACTTTTTTTTGTATTTTTTTTTTCTTTAGCAAGTCTTTAAAGAGAAGAAGCTTGTCCAAATAAACCTTACTTGTTTTTATTTTTACTGGAACTTTCTCTTAAAAATGACTGGTTCTTTGAAATAAGTAATATTTTGCAAATATGCTTAAGATGATTTGGGATTCATTCATGTTTTGGTTTGGATATTTGTGTTGAGCTTGAAATGGTGATAAGGGGAAAGGAAATGCTGATTTTGTTATTGAGAAGGGGTGTGGGTTATGTTTGTGAAGATATATGTTGGAAAGGAAGGTTGAGTTTCAGGATTTTGATGGCTAGTGTGGGTGTGCTGCTTCTGGTGTAGGTGCTGGTAGCAGATTCCGATAAATTCAAAGACCCTCTGGCAGAGCCCTGGGCTAAATTAGTTCATTTGGTTCAGCAGAGTGGTGGTTACTCTCACATATTTGCTGCTGCAAATTCTTTTGGGAAAAACATAATGCCACGTGCCGCTGCTCTTTTAGATGTTTCTCCAATTACTGATGTTACTGGAATTTCTGATTCCAATACTTTTGTAAGGTACGATGTGCTGTGTTTTCTTTTTCATGTTTTAATAACTAGAACCTGGCTGTTTGCTGCAAATTGTGATGCTGGTCACCTACTATTAAATCTTTCATGGATGGATTGTTTGTACTGCTAGCTTATCTTGTACTTTTTGGTAGCATGAATTGTTGCTTTTATTTTGTAAATTTCATGCTATTGGTTGCTTGCCGGTTGACCAAGATTCCCTGTTGGGTATTGTCATCATGTGAGGTATTGACTGTTTAAGCCATTGTAATGATGGGGCCATAGTACTGTTATTCTAGCCTTTGCAATGCTGCACTCATGTTCATATCATGGATTTCGTGGAAGATCTCTCTGATTTTGGACTGTATCTAAAAAGGAACTTTTTTGCCATTTAGTCCACTCCAATGTATAGCATGCTTCTGAATTTTTAAGGCTTTTACAGTATGAATGATAAAATTACCACAGATGCATCAGATTCTTAATCTTCATTACTGTCTTATATTATGCGTGATTGGAAAGATTATTTGCGTAACAATATTAGAAATGCCAGGCTGGGAAGATTAACTTTTGCTGCCTTAGCTATGAACCTCAGCATGTTTCACTTGGTCACAGTTTTATTATAATCGACTTTTCTTCAGCTCAGTAATCAATGCTGTTAATAGTTTTATCATTCATTTTTTTTTTCATGATTATTAAAAGTATTTATAAACAAAGCATTGACTGCTTAGAGATCTTATAGTAAATTGAAGTCCATAGAGAGTGAGTAGACAGCTGAAAAACTTGGATTATCTTGGACTTTTGAATTCTGGGAAGGTATTGCAATCAGAGTACATATGCTATGGATAACTTCAGGCTGTGGATAATAAGACATCAGAATAGATGTGAGCTAGTGATAATCCTGATTCGTAGGTGTGACTGAAGTGATACAGTATGGATGGTGGTTCATGCATTTAAGGAATTTTTTTTCTTGAAATGGACCTCTGCTGCAATTATCTTAGTCTTAAATTTAAAATAAATGAGTTTGCATGTGGTAAGGCGTTTATAGTTAAGAGATAGGGATATATCTCTTTTTCCTTTTTGTTGCTTTAGCAGCTGATTATTCACACTTCTTGTAATTGAGTAATTCATTATGATCCTGCTTCTATCTCAAGTATGAATACATGATGGGTTCTTTTTCTAACTAAATGTGAGATTTTGATTTCTTGTATAGGCCAATATATGCTGGAAATGCACTTTGTACTGTTCGATATACTGGTGCCAGTCCTTGTATATTAACAATTAGATCCACGTCTTTTCCTGCTCTTCAGAAGTCAGTTGACTCTAATGAGGCTTCAATATCCCAGGTTGACCTTTCAACCTTGGACGAAGGTCTGTTATTTTGTTTCTGGTGCATGGACATTTTATTTTATGGAAAATTGAAAAAGACAAAAGTACACTTTTGTTGTGAATAGGGGATTATTGGGATAAAAATATTAACATCTCTATAGTAATTAGAAAAAATATTTTAGCTGATTTCTATTTCCTTTTTTAAGAGTGTGATTGTTACAAATAGAGGAGTTGAGAATATTATTGGAATTGTAATTAATAAAATATTTCTTTCTTCTCTCTCATTATTCAAGTTGGTATAGAGTTCCCGATCTTGGGATTCTGTTATTGATGTCATCACTGCTGCTGACTAGGGGAAACAACCAGTGTCGTAGCTGTCCTCCTCAAAGAGAGTGGTGAAAGTTTGTGTTTTTTTCTTAATGGATAAGGTGAAATTTACTTCTATGGGTCTCAATGGCCTTCAAAATGTGGCGAGTCCCTATTGGTTTCGTGGGTTAAATTATTGACAGTGGAGTAACATTTGAAGGACTCTAAAAGGACGATCAAGATTAGACCACATTAATGGTGGAGGACTAAGACGAAATGACCCTAATTTTGAGATTTGGGATAATGAACATTCACTAATCAAGACCTGGATGTAGCATTGCATGGTCCTTGAGATAAGGCAAAATTATATGCTTTATCTTCTGCTAAAGAATTGGAATGACCTAAATATGCTTTGAGAAAGGACTTTTCTTTTGTTATGACATTGAAAGAGGAAGAATCTTTCAAAATTTCTGCATGGTCTGAGTCATGAATATGACCCAATGAGGGTACAAATTCTAGGGAAAGAAAAAATTCTCTCTATCAAAAGGGCTCTTTATTGTCAAGGTAGAAGAGACTTGGAGGGTTGTCATTCTTAATGATGGAACCTCCAACATAAGCTCTACCATGACAATAGAAAAGGTTTGTTGGATCAAGTGTTTACTAATTGGCTGCAAGCTATAGCTCATAGTCAAAATACAACTCTTTCTACTTTAGAGTGTAGCAACCCAAGCACTACAATTCAATTGTGACTTGATCTACTTGGCCTACGCCATGAAATAAGTGATGCAACTGCAACAATCTCCCCTCATCAATTGTTCGCTAGGGATTGAATTCTTCAATTATGTTTTGGCCCACTTGGCTTACACTGTGGGACAACAAATGCAACTTGCAACAATTTTTCCCTTAACAATAGTCCTACTAGAATTTGAACTCATAACCTTGACTTTGATACCGGTTATTGTATTAAGTGTTTACCATCAGGCCAAAAGTTATAGCTTCGAATTAGAGTGCACCATGATTTGATTGTAACTTTTAAGAGCGTAGTAGCCTAAACACTATGATTTGATTGTAACTTGACTCATTTGTTTGATCTACACCACGGGATAATTAATGCCACTTCCAATAACGGGGTTGTCAAGGGATCAAACACTAGAGGAAAGTCTACTACAAAAGGCAACCAAGTAGAATATTATTCATACAGTCAAAGATATGGGCATACTAAAGAAACTTTGCTTCAAACTCCATGAGAGAGACGAAGTACTAGAATGCATAGGAAGCAACCTCACAAAAATGGGTAGGTAAAACTATTTTAGAATGCGAAGAAGCAAACAACCAAATGTTCCTTCTCAACTAGAGTAATGATGGAATCAATGATTGGATTGTGTACCTTGTCCATGAGGTAAGAGTTCTTTCAATACAATTGGGCATGTACCTCAAAATATTTTGATTCTTGATACAAGAACAACATATCACAGGACTCTTTTTCTTTTTCCTTTGCTTTTCAATTCATATGTTAAAATCAATAAAGAACAACTCATCACTGTTGCAAATGGTGATAGTATACTCATGCAGATTTGGGAATATAATATTAAAATCATCTATTGAAGTAATGCATGTTTTATATGTCCCGTAACTGACCAATTTATCTTACCTCTATACAAAAATTTACAAAAAATTTAATTGTTCAATATTGTTTCTCTCCTTTTACTATGTCTTCTAGGACCTTGCCCCGAGGAAGATGATTGTAGTTGTTGAGGAGCAAAATGGGTTGTGTTAGAGTCCAATGACCTAAACAAAAGAAGAGAAGTCGTAAGTCAAAGAGCAATAACAAAATCATGGGCAAATTCCTAAGTATGGCTTCATCATAGAAAACTTGGACATCCCTCATTTAGTGTTATCAAATCTTTGTTCCTTCATTTGTTTACAAAAGAGTCTATTCAATCTTTGAATCTTGAGAGAGATCTAGTAGTTACAATCCGTGTCCCTTGAGGACTTCAATTAGCAAACATCTTCACTAAGGAACTTCTTCAAGGAAGATTCCAATATCTTGTAGGCAAGTTGAGAATGATCAATATTTAGTTACCAGCTTGAAGGAGAGGATTGTGAAAGATTACTGGGATAAAAATATCTTAATATCTCTATGGTTATTAGGAAATATATTTCTAAAATCTGCACATTCATTTCAGCTTATTTTCATTTTCTTTTTCAAGAGGGTTATTGCTATAAATAGAGAAGTTGAGAATGTAATTATCAAATTATAACTAATAAAATATTTACTCTCTCTCTCTATATTATCCATTGATAATACAAATCCTGCTTGGATGCTAAAAGAGCAATAGTTTAATAATATCACATATAATTAGTCTTAGTCATCTATATCTCTGTTTGATCAATTACCACTTTGAGACTTAGGTACTTGAATCTCCATCTTTGTGAAAGAATCTTAAATTGTTCTCTTTCGTTGGGCAGATCTGGGAAGGTCTGCATATATATCACAAAGTTCTCAGGATGATGAACGACCAGATCTTGGGAACGCACGGATTGTAGTTACTGGTGGCCGAGCACTAAAGAGCGCTGAGAACTTCAAATTGATAGAAGCTCTTGCCGAGAAACTTGGTGCTGCTGGTATTATTTTCTATATATGCTATTACGACAGTTATTTTAATGGCTACAGACTTGTTATTTCTGTTTTTGCAGGATTCATATGCTTCCTGATTTAAATTCCTAGGTTATTGATAGGATGGAAAATCTCTTGGTATCTAAATCCTTGTCTTTACAGATGATGGCTGGTTTCACTGTCATCAGCTTTTACATTTTATTCTGTTATATGAATTAAGTAGAATCTGCTAACTTCGTTCTCCCTTGCATAGTTGGTGCCACTCGTGCTGCCGTGGATGCAGGATATGTTCCTAATGAACTCCAGGTGACAATTTTACTTCCTTTCAAGATTAACCTCCGACCACACATATTCTTGCACACACGAAAGCAAAGCTGAACAAGAAAAGAAATAATATAGTCTCATATTCCCCTTTTTACAGCATTGGCTCCCCGGATTACTCTGCTAATGCAACAGAGACAGAATTTTAGAGTTCACATTTCAATTGAATGCATTGAATGACGAACATACACTTTTTTGTTTTGTATACATGCGTGTAATGGGCGTTGGATTGAATCTCAGTGGGCACTTTAACTTCTATTCATGACATAATATAGTGTTCTCATGTCCATGTTTCCTTTTGAAATTTGATATGTAGGTAGGGCAAACTGGAAAGATAGTTGCCCCTGAGCTCTATATGGCTTTTGGTGTATCTGGAGCTATTCAACACTTGGCAGGGATGAGGGATTCCAAAGTCATTGTTGCTGTGAACAATGATGCCGATGCTCCTATATTTCAGGTAATGGCTCTCTTTTAAATTGATCAAGCCACTCTCTATTTCAAAGTAATTGCCACTAAAGAAGTTTTACACTGTTTCTAATTTTCAGTTGCTTTAAAAAAACCAAAAGAGGTGAGTAATGAGAGAGCGCATTAATGTAGTGTAAATCCTAAAATACTGAAATTAGGAGTTTCTGATGATGAGTTTCTTAAGCAAAATTTTAAATGAAAACAAAAACAAATTTAAGATAGAGAGTATTTAAGGTGAATGAAACTTATACACTATATTGGCCACAAACCATTGGAAGAAGAAAACCGTTTTGACTAATTTATGTGATGTGTGTTGAATTGCAGGTCGCCGATTATGGACTTGTTGGAGATCTGTTTGAGGTGATACCAGAGTTACTGGAGAAGCTTCCTGAGAAAAAGTAAAAAGCGTAACACATGCGTCTGTATATGTACTGTATGGTTGCAGAATGTATCATTCTTGGAACCTCAAAATTGCATTTGTTTAAATAAGAAGAAAATGAGGTTTATACATGGACTACTGCAATATATCCGATACAAATAGTACTAAAACCACTTCACGTATTTACCAAACACGTATTGGGATGAAAAGGAGCATAGAATACTTTATCTCCAAATGAATTTTTGCTGAAATTAATTGAAAAAAAATGTTACCAAACCTATGAGATATCAACTTTAGTCAAGTAGTCTTAACATGAATTTGAGAAGTAGAGTATAAAGAATTTTAATTTCTTATTTTTTTATAGTAAAATTTAAACTTATATAACTTTTAATAATTAAATTAATTTTTATAATTTTTTAAGGTATTTTTTTATTAAACATCATTTTTGGTGGAGCATTGTAAATTTTTATGAAGATAACTTATTCTTTTTAGATTACGTCCAAATACACGGTAGAGTTTCTTGAAATAACATAATATTACGTTCTTTTAGCAAATATGCTAATTTTAGAGAGTTAATTTGTAGTCATCAATACGATGAAGAGAGTGTAAGAGAAGATGAGTTGTTATTATGTTTTTTAATGGTTAAATCATTTCAGAGGTCTCTATTTTTGTTGCGAAATCTCAAGTAGGTTCCTCCATTTTTATTTGACTCAATTGAATTTCTATTTTTGAGAATCCGTTGCAATCAGTTTCTGTCTGTTAGTTGTTCAGTAACGGTGTTAATTATGTATCACATGTGGTTTTTTTGATTTTTTTTAATTTTTTTTTAATTTTTTTAATATTTTTTAAAAATAAAAAATAAAATTGTCACATGTCAATCTGTCATTGTGCCACGTGGAAGAAACGATGTAGTGCCACGTGTCACTATTGGATGTCAAAAGTCTCAATGTAGTCTCTGTATTTGTTATTTTGTCTCAATCTGGTCCCAATTTTTTTAAAACTGAATCAATTTCATCCCTATATCAAATTTAGTTTTTATATAAATTTACAATGGTATTTTTATTATAATTGATATTTTTAACAAAATTAAGTTTATTTAAATGTATATTTTGCATTGAACTTTATTTAAATATTGTTTCAAATATTTATATTTCAATAATTTATAGATAGACAAATGTTAGAATTGTTATAATTTTTTTTAAAATTTTATATTTGAATTTATAAAGTTTTTATTTTTAAAGCAACTCTAACATTTATCTTTAAATTATGTATATATAAATATTTAAAATAAAATTTAAATAAATATCAGTGAAAAATATACATTTAAATAAATTTAATTTTGTTAAAAATATCAACTATAATAAAAATACCATTGTAAAATTTATATAAAATTTAAATTTGATACAAGATGAAATTGATTCAGTTTTAACAAAATTGGGACCAAATTAAGACAAAATAACAAATATAGGGACTACATTGAGACTTTTTGCATTCAATAGTGACACGTGGCACTACCACATCACATTGTCTCTACCACGTGGCACAATGTTAGATTGACACGTGGTAATTTTATTTTTTTTTTAAAAATTATAAAAAAAATTAAAAATTAAAAAAAAAATTAAAAAAAATTAAAAAAACCACGTGCTGACACGTGGCACATAATTAGCACCGTCACTGGACAACTAACGGAAAGGAACTGATTGCAACGAATTTTCAAAAATAGGAACTCAATTGAGTCAAATAAAAATAAGGGGACCTACTTGAGATTTCGCTACAAAAATGGGGACCTCTGGAATGATTTAACCTTTTTTAATCATGATAAGTTGTAAATAATAGGTTTAAATGCTTTTTTATCAAGTTTGTTTAATTTGTTTTTTTTCCTTTTTTTTGCGTTCAATTTGGTCCTTGATTTGTTAAATTATATCTAATTTTGTTTTTTTTTGTTGATGTCGTTTAAATTGAAAACGACAAAGTGTACATGTCGACACTGTAGACCATTTTAGTTATGATTGCTTTACTCATGACGGTTTGTGTTTTGTTCAAATAATTCCATAGTTTTAGTTAAATTTGTTCAATTTAGTTTCATCCTCCACTTCATTACCATTTATCTCCACCACTTCATCATGACCCTCAGTATCATTCTTTCATTACCTTTACCTTCCATTTCATGACACTTCACCACTGTCACCGCCACCATTACCGCTGACAAATAAACTCGTCCCCGTAGGTATTGTCATAACTCGTCCCCATTTTGATTGGGAATCCCTGTATTAACAGGGTATGAGTATGGAGAATCCCCGACTATTTCAATTGGGTATAGGGATGTGCATGAAGATGTACATATCTGCCCCGTCCTCGTCCCTGTACCTGCCATAATACCCTTCCCTATCATATTCTCATATCCATTTAAATTATTATTATTATTATTATTATTATTATTATTATTATTATTATTATTATTATATACTACTACAAACTTTCTATTTTTTATTTCTTTTAATTGTTTGGTTTGTCATAAAATTCATTTGCATCTCCAATATATTTTTTATTTTATCCTAACCTTTATGCAATTATGTTCAAATGATATATGTCATTTAAATAATTTTGTCTCACATTTGAATACTTCTATTTTTTTTAATATTTTTATGTATTTATATTTTCCTTTAACATGAAAATTTTTAACACTCTTAATTTAAGTGTTCTATAGCATAACCTTTCATTTACTAGGTAATATAAAAAATTTTATCTTCTTTACTCTATTATTACTAATTTTTGTTTCATTTGAAAAACTATTTTTGTTTCGCTAAAATAACTTTCTTTATTTCTCAACCATTGATTATGTTGATATTTAAAAAGTTTTCTTAGATCTCTAAAGTATTTTTCATTTTATCATACCCTTAATTAGACATTTGTTTTTCTTTGTGTGATTCCATTCAACAGTCTATCAAATTGTTTCTAAGACACAAATTTGATAATTATTTAATACTTTTATTTGTTGTTTGTTTTTATCATGAAGAATACTATTTTGATATATTTTATATAATTATTTTTTATTTTCTAACTCATTATCATACTGTAATTTTGTCACTATAATTGTATAAATAAATTTTATTTACTATAATATAAAATTTAATGTAATTACCATAAATTTCTTTTTATCACCATCCAACATATATTGAAGTTGAAAAAGAAATACTATCTATGTTAAAATTTTATTATTATTAGTTTAATCTTTGTTCTTTGCGTGATTTTGATCAAGTGACGTATTATAACTTTTATTAGTGTATAAAAAAGATTTGTTAGAATTTAAAAAATTGAACTAAAAAGACCTTTAAAATATATTTTAATTTGAATATTTGTTTTTCTTTTATACTTTTTAAGAATATTTTAAATTTTATCAACTACGTTTCATTAATGTTTGCAAATTTAATAAATGTTTTGATTCTCATAAAATTTTATTTGATATTCTAATTTGAAATGTATACAATTATAATTTCATTTTAATCGAAGAACCAACCCTCCTCTTAATATTAAATATTTGATGATTTATATTTCCTTTACCGTAATTTTTTATTATTTCATAAAAATTAATTAATTAATATTGAAATAGTAAGAAAGTGGGTACAAATATGGGTACAAGTATATACCCTTTACTTGATGGGTATGAGAATGAGACAAAAGTTTGATACCTGTTGGGTTTGGGCATGAGGATGAAGATGAAATTTTTCGATAGGAATGAGTATGGAATAACGAAACACATATCTGCCCCGCCCCATTGCCATCCCTAGCCACCATTGTCGTTGCCACCATCACAACCAAACTAAAACCACCACTATTATCCTCAACCACCACTACCACAACGACAACCACCACCACACTAAAATCATTGCCACTACCAAACTAAACCCACAATCACCACCACATTAAAACAATAACCACCACCACAACCACCCTACAACCACTAACATAACCACCCTTACAACCACCACCACCACCACACACTACTGCATTTACTAGCTTCAGTAACATTGGCTTAGTTACATTTACTAAAAGTGTTATTGTATATATACTATGGTAACATTTTCTTAAAAATGTTACTATATATACTATGGTAATATTTTCTTAAAAATGTTACTGAAAATAATATTAAAGTAATATTATAACATTTTTAAAAACATCATAAAAAACCAACGACTAGAAGATCTACAATCTCCTCCTTTCAACAGAGAATAGGAAGGAAGGTGTCGTTTTTCATGGTTTACCGAATGGTGAATCTTGTTGAGAGGTAGTAAAACCAATCTTTAGTTGTATCTTGTAGAGTAAAAGGAATTTTTTTTTATCTTTAAGTTCTCTAACGAAGAATTGGGAGGTGTCATGTTTTCACATAACATATGGAATTCTTTTAAATGTTTATGAGGATCTTAACCTACTATCCATGGAATTTTTGCAAAGACTATACTAGACTCAATTGTAGTTCACACTCATCATCTAGGTCATTAGAGGTGGCTAAATGTCTAATGGTTCTTTCCCCCATGGTGTTTGGGTTTGGGTTAGGAAAAGGATCAGAGAATATATTTATCACCAGTCCTTATGACGGTGGTTTAGTTTTAGTGGTGGCCTTAGTTGATGAAGAAATCCCCTTAGTAGAACAACCAAATTGTAATCTTTTGCGCAATTTATGCAAGTTTCACTCAACTTCTGGGTCAATTTGATGAAGTTCACTTGAGTTGGCTCGAGTCATGAACTACATACTCCACTAAAGATTTTCACTATTTTTTATTTCTGCATTTTTTTTTTCTTTTTTCTTTTTGTTCTTATTTTAGAGAAAGGTTTCTAAAAAGAAATAGGTTAAGATGTTGTGAGTTTTACTGCTAGGAAAGAAAGGTTTGTCAAATGGACAACTTAAGTACCAAGTCTTTCCTTGGTTAAGTATCCTCAACTAGTCTAAACATTTTCTCAAAAGAAATCCTTAATTAAGAACAAAAAATTGTGGATGCTAATTTTGAACAAATAAAATAGCTAAAGATTAAAAACCTAGATTAAATGTATAAGCATTATTAAACACATAAAAATAAAGAAGAAAAATTTACTAATTAAAATAAAAGAAAAAAACCCAAAATATTAATAATACTAACTGTGTTCTCCAACAATGATGTCAAATTTGATAAGTTCTTGTTGACACTATGAAATTAATACTACTTAAATATAGAAACTTCAATATTTCTATGATAGTAGCTAAAAGATTAGAAAGGGCAAACTAACCCAAAATCGTCTCCGAACAAACAAAAAATTGATTTCTGACAAATTAATTCTTATAAACCTGCACTAATAGTTAGGAAAACACAATACAAATAATAAAAGGGAAAGGTAAATAAAATAAAGAACTAACCTAAAACTAAAGTCAAACACACGCCTAATGCAATTAAAATGAATAAAAGTGAATGAGATGCAAAAATATGCAAAAGATTATATGCCTAAAAATCAAGAAAGAATCACCTAACCTTGTGTTTGGATAGAGCATTTCAACAATGCTCAGAAATGATAATGCTTTGTATTTTAATTGCTTGCAATTAAATTCCCTTCATTTTCTAAATAACTTGTTTCGATAAAAAAAATTAAAATACCTTACATTTCAATTTCTTGTTTGGAAAAAACAATTGAATTTCTTGTGAGATAAAATTTAATTTTTACAATATTTATTTTAGGCTTAATCATGTTTTGACTTCATGATAAATTGGAAACGAGCTCGGCGACCTAAATGGGCCGGGTTGACCTGACTACCCAACCAGATTGGTCCGACGCGACGACCTAGATAGGATAGGCTAGTCGAGAAACCCAGACAGGCCGAGTCAGCCCGATGATCCAAACAGGCCTAACCGTCCATACAGGCTACACATGTCTTGGTTTTCGAGCTTGCCCGGCCCGTCTAGGTCACCATGCCCTTTTCGATCGTCAAGTCTATGGACCAATTTGTGCTGTCAGGCCTGATGAAGGATTATGTTTTTTCCTTTTAAGATTATTGAATATGGTGTGAGTTGATTAAGAAAGCTAAGTGAAATCCCCACTGGACATTAAGATAGCAAGCTATCTAGATGTGAAGGTTCCTTTCACAAAGC
>Ga0214542_1009017_pt1 | contig 15929 bp, 13 predicted proteins | sample CNSS1metaG_FD_160096 | JGI IMG/M metagenome (GOLD analysis project Ga0214542, IMG submission 160096) | Root nodule microbial communities from cowpea collected in UCLA plant growth center, Los Angeles, California, USA - CNSS1 | ecosystem: Host-associated > Plants > Roots > Nodule | place: USA... | reverse complement strand
AAAAATATAATATATTATATATATATATATATATATATATATATATATTATATTATGATTATTAGTGATAATGTACCTCTTAATGTCACGTTACAAAATATACATACAAAATCCAATAATATTTCACTTATTTAATTTTAGAGAAGAAAAAGATTTCCACACCATAAAAAAATGATACTATGAAATAAAAATTGTTTCTAAATTAGGTGAGATCCTGTAAATTTGATATACTGCGATAAATTTAAATTTAACAGTTGAATTATATATTTTAGAAATCTGTTTTCAAAAGGAAATGTATGGATATTATTAGAAGATGGGGACTTGCTCCAAGTGTCATATATACTATTACACATGGACAAATCATATACCATCTATTGTTATTTAAAATTATTAAAGCGTGTAAAGTTTTAACAGGGAATGAATCAAATATAAATAGAATACATACAAGACAAGAAATCTTTTTGGCAAAGCCTGCGTGTATTCTCTGCTCACTTTTTGCCTAATGCTAGCTCAATTCTTAAAAAACAAAAAGAAAAAGAAAGTGGCATAGTTGAATAATAAATATCTGGGTTAGGTTCAAATATTTAGAAATCGGACAGAACATTCAAATGTGATTAAGCATTTGAAAACCTTTCTAACAAAAGAAAAAATTCGGAATTACACAACTTTAAAATTGCTTGACATAAGTAGTTCTTAGCACAACAACATACTAATAATTAAGCTTGTGAAGGAAGGTGACAGATACTAATTTCACAACATTCAAATGACATAAATCCTTATACCTTTAAATGACCCACACATTTAAGCTGGGAAGATAATTCTTTGGAAAATGAGAGCAATAAGAATAAAGAAAAAAAATTTGATTGAGCACAGAAAAAGGGTCATACATTATGATTTATGAGTGTGATGTGCTACCCACTTTAAGACCCCAGAAACTAGAACTCTCTAACAATTATAATTTTAAAAAACTGATTTTATTGTTTTTTGTTGTGTGCGGAGAACCAATATTAGTAAATTTGTTTACTCTGAATAAAACTGATTAACCATTTGGTGATAAATTTAAAATTTCTTAATCAGGAACTGTCCATTTATATTAATTTGGTTAAAGAAAAAAATGGAAAACAAAAAGGTGGTTGTGGATCCAACAATGTAAAAGAAAAGCAGAGAGGAAGAGAAGGTAAAGTTTAGTGGAAGCGTATTGATTGCGAAGTATATAGGTTAATTTATTTATTTTTTGCTGATTTGTGTTTTTAGACAAAACAGAAGCAAGAACAAGAAGCACGAACACAACAGCGACCACAACACAACACAAGTTGGTTGAACCTTACACGTCAGCATAGTGAAACGTTGCGTGTTGATTGAGAGATGGGAAATTCGTTCGGGTGTTCGGCCTCCGGCGAGAGGCTGGTGTCGGCGGCGAGGGACGGCGACTTGGTGGAGGCGAAGATGCTTTTGAACTGCAACCCCTGTCTCGCCAAGTATTCAACATTCGGTGGCCTCAATTCCCCTCTCCATTTTGCAGCAGCCAAAGGCCATAACGAGGTATCTTAGTTTCACTATCCACAAACATATCCAATCTAACGTAACCCTTTTAATTTTATATTATTTATTTATTTATTGAATTTTGTTTTCTCTTTATTTATCTGTTTATTACTCTCTGTTGGGGTTCCGTTAGATTGTGGCATTGCTGCTGGAGAATGGAGCTGATGTGAATTCCAGAAATTATTGTGGCCAGGTGAGATTTTCTTAATTTTATGAATACTGCTGGGTTTTATTTGCAAACAAACAATAAATAAAAATGCATCATGTGGGGACAGATTGGTGAGATGGTTATACTTAGTTTAGTGTTGAATTTTTCGATATTGGAGTATTCCATTTTTTCATTTCGGGTAGGATTCTGTTCAGTGAGGCGAGTTGCTGTCTGTAAGGAAGCATAGGTAGACTGTTCATTGTAATTAGCAATTAGATCGATGGATCTGGTGTCAATGCAATAGAAGAATGATAACATTAAGCTCTTTACCAAAATTTCTTTGGATGTGTTCACCCTCCCCCTATATGTGTGTATACGTGTATCTTTACTAATTTGATACTATGGTTTACCTTGGTTCTTGATTTGAAGACGGCCTTGATGCAAGCTTGTAGATATGGGCACTGGGAAGTTGTACAGACACTTCTACTCTTCAGATGCAATGTGAGTCCGATTTTATTTTATTTTTCCCCTCTGAACTTTTCTAGCTTTCACCATATGTTTGTATTTACTATAGCACTGTGATAGCTAGGCATAGTTTTTGTTTTTAAGAAACTACCTGCTAAGTGGGACTTCATTGCTTTGTTTGAGAGTATTTACCTCTTTTTACATGGTAAATGTTGATTTCAAAATCACTGGATTGTTCTCTTTTAAATAACAGGTTATGAGGGCTGATTACCTTAGTGGGAGAACAGCTCTTCACTTTGCAGCTGTGCATGGGCATGTAAGATGTATTAGACTTGTTGTGGCTGACTTCGTACCAAGTGCACCTTATCAAGCTATACATGCTTGCACAAATATTGACAAGGATGGTGGATCAAATGTTAAAGGAAAACATGAACATAGGTACCGTTTCCTTTTCATTATTATTTATTTCCCAAAACAGGATGTCATTGTAGTGAATTTTGTATGTTATAATTTCCATTTGACTAATAGGGTTTAATGATTGGTATGCTTTGACAGTATGTAATATGATTTTATTTAAATTTTCTTTGTATATGCAATTTTTTAGTTTGATTTTTCTCAAGTGTCTTTCATATGCAAGTACATGATTAGTTCCACATGAATAAACATATCTTAGACAAAAAACTTAGTTGCAAAAACTATACATGATTTTATTGGGGGGATGATGACAATGAGATATTTTTTGGTGCTTGCTGTTATGAGTGATTGAAGGCCTCACTTTACGAGAGTTTTCTTTTAGGTTTGCTATATTTTTGCAATTTATTTACTTTATTCCAGTGCAGTGCCCTGTCCAAGTTTGTAAATAAGACTGCTGATGGTGGTATCACTGCCCTTCACATGGCTGCGTTAAATGGGTACTTTGATTGTGTACAGCTTCTGCTTGATCTTAACGCCACTGTGTCTGCTGTGACATTTCATTACGGAACATCTATGGATTTAATCGGTGTGTCTTTTATTTAGTGTGCTAAATATCTCTTAAGGTTGTTTCCCCCCTTTCAACATTACTAATGTGATTTGATCTAGGGGCTGGAAGTACTCCTTTGCATTATGCTGCTTGTGGAGGCAATTTAAAATGCTGTCAGGCAAGATTTGATTTAGCTTTGATTTTAGTATGCCTAGTGCCTTTTCCTTTGAAACTGGAACTCATGTTATTCTTTTCAGATCCTTGTTGCACGAGGTGCAAGTCGGATGGCTTTAAATTGCAATGGGTAAGATATTATGAATGTTTATTTAGTGGAAACTTTGACTTGCTTGATATATCATATTGATACAAATTTTAACCTTTTACCCCTAGGTGGCTTCCTCTTGATATTGCTAGGATGTGGGGGCGTCACTGGCTTGAACAATTACTGGCACCCAGTTCTGATACCACAGTACCTACATTCTCTCATTCAAATTACTTGTCCTTGCCTCTCATGAGTGTGCTCAACATAGCTAGGTATTTTGCAATCCTCTGTTTCTGTTTCTCCAACCAACTACTTTTCATGTGGAAATCTATATAGGTAATGAAAATAACATACAACTAGTGAAAGATTTCTGTGTATATTTTTTGCAGATTATTTGGAACAATAATCCCATTGAAAATAAAAGTAAAGTAATTTAGGTAAGGCATGCAAGTAGGCTTGTGTAACTTTGATCAACCCTCATTTAGATAAGGAAAGGAGAACTTGTGGACCCATCAGTATGGAACCTTAATTTACACATAATTAAAGAAATGAATTATATATTACCAGACAACCTTCATTAAACTTTGGTTCACTTTGTAAGATTAAAAAAAAGAGAAACCATGCCTTTTCAATTTCCACGACTATTTGGAATTATGAGTGGACATCTATATTTGCTCTTTGATTGGTTTCTCTCTCCAATGTCAATGTTATAACCTTTTGTTAGATTAGGGTTTTCTAACTCTTTTTCATTCAGTTAGTGAGTTGTAACTAATATGTTGTAAACTGGGTTATAAAAACCCCAACTTTTGATAATAATAAAGGGGTAGAAATTATTCAGTTTAATAGTTCAATAGTGATTGTGTGTGGAGTGAAAAAGGCTTGTACCTGATGAGTTCCGGAGTTAATCCGTGAGTGGCATTCGGTGCAGGCGGTGGAAAAGTAATAGAGCAGTGCAGGTAGTGTGAGGATGAGGCGGTGATTAGTGATTAGGGAGATGTGAGTCGGTGATTAGACAAAGAATACAAAAGTTATGACAGTCAATGTTCAATTCTGTAAATACCCCAGAAACTTTAGATTCTTGAATTATCATTAAAAGTGATAAACGAAGGAAGTCAGGTGTAATTAATGCTGATGGGAAAGGATTTAGATTCTAAAAATTGCACGGAGAAAATAACTTTATAGATTTATCTGTGGTTAGCATAGGGGGAATTCTATTGAAATGGAAATTGAAGGTTTCGATGGGAAGTATTTGGAAATAAAAGAATGTTGGAATGGCTATATAGTGGAATTGGGTTAAATAGTCTAGGAAAAATAATATAGTTCATTCCTGTGAATTTTGAACAGTAAGCAATGCAAATGAGCGTAATCTTGAGAAGTTGAATATTACATCAGAACTGCGTAGACTGCTATAGTTGCCATTTGATGCACCTTCTATTGATTGATAATATAAAAAATATGTAGGTTGAATGAAACTTTGAAATGTCTATGGACACGACCCAATATTTTGAAAGTAAATTGTATCTTGCATTTTGTCTTTACTGCAAAAATTTATTTATGAAATCTACTGCAACTAAATCTAGTTGCGTTGTCTAACCTAGCATGACAAATTTGTTAATTTATATGTTAGCTCAAGGATATTTTTGTTCATAAATACTAACAATAGGAGAAGACTCGTTCCTATGATGAAAAATGGCTAAGATTGATTTGAAATAACTGCAGAGAGTATGGGTTACAATCATCTACAACCTCCTCTGATGAGATTGACATTTGTGCTGTATGTCTGGAGAGACCTTGTTCAGTGGCTGCTGAAGGTACTGCATTCTTTATCTTTTGAATATATGTTGCTTGCCTTCTGTTTGTAAATATATAATGAACTGCATCAGTTAAAAGTGAACCCAGTTCCTACTTCCTCAGACATTGATTATGCTAGGAAGTAAGGACTACTTTCCAGAATCCAAAAATTACAGTCAGAAATATCATTCAGAGTATAATAAGCTACCACACCTGTGTGTGTAGCAGCTTCTCATCCTCTGACACCATATTTTCTTCCTTTTTCCTTGACAAATTTTCAAGATTCTGGTATTAGAGTTTGAAAAATGTATTCACTTTTGAACAACAGCTTAAGTGATACCATTAGATCATACTTGCAGGATGTGGGCATGAGCTTTGTGTAAGATGTGCGCTTTATCTTTGCTCAACAAACAATGTTTCTTCTGAAATGGTTGGCCCTCCGGGCTCTATCCCTTGCCCTCTCTGTAGACATGGAGTTATCTCTTTTGTCAAGTTACCAGGTTCCCAAGCAAAAGAAAATAAGTTACACATGTCCTTGGGCCTGTGTACCCCTTGCATGCTACATCCACGTGACCTAGATCAGCCATCCATCTCTCGTACACCTGACATTGGAAGAAATCGTGTAGCTTCTGTTCCATCAGAAATACTCTGCCCCGTCACTTGTAGTCCATTCCCATCTATGGCAATTCCCTTATGTACCTGCAACGATGGTCCATGTCCATCATTTGAACCCCGAGAAGTAGAAACACGAGATGAATCACCTAATCACTCTCAAGCATCAACAATGGATCAGGATAAAATTGAAGGGCCAAGATTGGATAAAACAACTTGCTCTAGCATGTTTTGGGGTAGAAGAAGTTGCAGCAGGGAGCACCAATGCAATTCAGAGATAAATGCTTGACGCGTGTGGTGCTTACATGACCCACTCTTCTGTTGTGGATGCATGGTATGGTAAACTTAGATCAACACTTCAATCCACAATTGCCTCATTAATCAGCCTCCAAAGGTGGAACTCGGGATATCTATAGGAGAAAAAACTGCCCTGCAGATCTGCTTGGCGGCATAGGCTCTATGCTATAGGTGATAGATACAATTCTGGTGTTTCAGCAACACAGCCACCCTCTGGATATGTTCTTTTCTGATATTCAGAGTGTGTGTGTAATTAGTTTGGGTTTCTTAAGATTGTTATTGTGATTTATTGTAATTGGATTTCACTTTACCGAAAAAGAAAAAGTTTCTATTCAGGGGGAAAGGAATACCGTATGCTTTTTATAGCATGTATCACGTTTGGAGCATCTGTATATTATGTTTGTGATGAATTTTATAGTTTTGCAGAGACCGAAGTTGGGGACTGAAACCTGCTGATGCAGTTATGAAAACCTGTTTCTGTGGAGTTTGAGGGTTTGTCTAAGCATTAATATGGCGCTGCTGAAATAGTGATTATTGATAGTGATGCAATGGTAGACTAATTGTGTTGCAGGTTCCTCCAAATGCATTTTCCTTATTTTACTTTGCACATTTTGCTTTTATTATTTTCTAATTGTCAATAATAATAAATATAAACCCTTAAAATAATATTATTTCAATAAAAAAAAATGAGAAAGATTTGATGGAAATAGATACTATTTAATAGGCAACGACTTTCTTTTCCATGAGAATATCAGATATTTACTTCTTTCTCACGACAATATAAACAATGTAAAATATAGAGATTAATTCATAATACATAAGGAACATAGAAATGTTTATTTTCCTCTTCCCATTAAAAAAAACTTGAAACAAGTAATAAAAGCCTAGTAAACAATGTCGTGGGAAAACAAAATAAATATTATCTCCACCGCTGTGTAAAATAAAAAAAAAAAAACATGGTAATGGATTATTCGTATTCTGTAACTGCAAGATATTATGACCCATGTGGAACGACCATTTTGAAACTTCTGAAAATTGTCAGGCCCAAATAAAAAATCAAAATCTGGGCCTTTTGCATTCTTTTTTGGTATGAAATTTGCTTTCCCTTTTTCATTCCTTCATCTGGTTTTTATTGAAACTAATAATTATTTTATTATTAATTAAAAAAAAAACTATTAAAAACATGCAAAGTTATGAGAGCTAATCATTGGAGAAAAATAACATTTTAAAGAAGTTATAATTTTTAATAATCGTTAGTAAAAAATTGAAATGTATAAGAGAATGTGCTAATAATATTACTCTTTCCAAAAGCCTCCCTACCAGTCCACTCACCTTCTCATAATTATTTTGAATTTCTGTATAAATATTGAAGTTTAATTCTCTTTTTAATTTTGACTGTTTCTCAGTCATACTTTCAAGTTACACTGTTTTTAATATACTTTAAAATATCATAATTAACGTAACTTAGAATACAATAAAAAAAAAAGTAAAAATAAAACCAGTAAAATTTGAAAAGAAGAGAAAAAAAAAATTAAAATGTCTTTATCCATATGATGATAATAATGGGACCTCATTTTGTTGTTCCTAAAGCCTAGAGTTGCAGTAGATATTATAAGGTTTGAAGATGATTGTTAAGTAACCATGCTTCTCTATTAAATAATTGAGTCTAGTAATTGTTAGGCAATTATTAACACTTCACTCACATCACATGTTTCAATGTTTGAAGAATTTGTTGTTGGTCAAAATGTTCCCTCCTTCACTCCTTTTTGCTTTTTCACATCACTCTTCCTCTTCTCTATATCATAGGCCCAACACAAAAGTCAAACACTTCTTATTTAAAATTCATTTCTATAATTAACAACAAAACAAAGTTAAGGTGGTTTCGATGTTTTCCTTTCTTTCTTTTTGACCACAACATATTTCCTTTTTTTCTTTTCTTTTTTTTATTTCTCATTTTCAACAGTCTACATGGAAAATGAGTAAACAGTTGATTTCATTTTACTTTTTTTATAACAAAAAGAGAGAGTTAAGAATAGAAAATAGCACTCTCGTAGTTGATATTCAAGAAAATGAAAAGCTAAAAATATTTTCTTAAACTAAAAAAATTGTATTTTTTTTCATTGATGGAAAATGTACCATCGTACTATTCATTTTTATTTTTGTTGTTTTACATGTCATATGTCTGCTAAAATTACCATGATGGTTGTGTTTTATTTTGTTTCAGTTTGTCTTGTTTTTGTCATGTTATTTGTCGCTTATTACATTCTTTATTTAGAAAACTAAGAAAAGACTAATTATTTTAGAAACATTCTTATTTATATTTGATCAGAAAATTTAAATAATTAACAATACTTTTAGCTACCATAATAAGCAAACTCTCATCAAGGAAAAATACTTGATCACACCAATTTGTTTTTTTCTTAAGTATAGACGATGTAGAAAGAAGTAACTGTTTTATATGTTTTATGGATATCATTCAAATTCGGCAGCAATCCAAAAAAAAAAAACAAATCAGTATTAAACTCTAATGTTTTAATATTTTTATTACCATGATTCATTGTGAAGTGTATTAATGAAATATATATTCATTGATTTATTAATCGATTATACAAATTTTTAAAAATAAAATTTAATTCTATAATATTAATTAATCTAGCTATCTCCCTTAATTTAAAAAGTGCAATATAGTATTATTTGGTAGTAAATGATACCAGTTTGAAAGCAACAAAAAAATGATGTAAGAAGGTTGATTTAGTGGTGAGTAAAAGGAAGAATAATAATGAGTGGTGAGTAAAAATGATGAAATGATGATTGCATTGTATGGTGGTTGTTGATGATTAATGAAAAAGATAGGGAAAATAATGAAATGGTAGGAGCGGTGCATATAGTAATAGCGGTGCTACAGTTACAATTTACAACAACTTGATGACAAAAACGAATTAATAAGTGCGGTGCCATCGAATTTCCGACAGCAGTGCGGCGTAGCTTCTACTTAGGGTGGCTCTAAAAGTGTTGTTCTCCAATTTCCTATTATTTTTTATTTATAAAACCAATAATAGAAGACGAAATAAATAATTTTAAAAATAATAGATTATTTTGTACTTTTACTCGTTTTTCTTATTAAACACCTCCCTTTCTTAATTTATTTTATTGTATTTATTTATTTTTTATTTTACACATAAAAACATATTAGTAACATAATTCAATATACTGTATATGGTTTCTTATAGTGTTAATTCAATATATTGTAAAATAACTTGTGAATTACTTAATATTGTGACTATAATTTAAGTTTGATTCTTAATTCTACATCAGATAAAAATAATAAAATTAAACATGATATAAACATAAAATTTAAAATCTAATATTTCGATGTTTTTGGTTAAAAATGGTGTAAATATGGGTAAACTCATGTCAAATTTATACAGTTTTCCATTATGAACACAAAAAAAACCCATCGGTTAATACCATTTTCTGCATTGTTTCTAACCTTTCATAATTTTGTGATAAGTAGATTTATATAAATTAGATACATACTCTACATTTTCAAGACATTGTGTACTCAGATCAAGATTCCAACCAAAAGCAAACAAAATCGATAAATTATTTATTAAAAATGAGAATTTATTTTGAAAGATAAAGACAACCGTACTTCATTGAAACAGTGATGTAGAAAGCAGGCAAATATCAGGTGCGAGAATGAAGGCTTTTTAACCAGGATTGTGAAAAAGATATTAATGGTAATGCTAGAAATATAATTTCAGATTCTATTATATTTGACAAACCTTTTACCCAAGAAAATAATAAATTCAAAGTTTATTATATAATTACAAACATTTATTTGTTAAGTTTACACATAAAGTTTTACCAGAGAAATATAATATTAGTGAGATACGAGCTCAACTGCATAAAACATTAATATCTTCTTAACTCAACACACTTTAAAATGATAGATTTATACGTCTTTATATTAAATTTTTAACATCATTGTGAAGACGTGATATTTTAATTGTTGTAACATATTTGAACGGTGAAGGGCAATGTTAGGTCGCGATTGATGATATCCGAATGTAGGCATAAAGTGTCAGAAAAATGGCAGTGTGAATTGATTTGGGATTCCAGAAAATGGTTGGAATTGATTTGGGATTAGAAGAGATAGTTTTGAGTAGAAAAATGATAAAGATTCGAGTTGAAGTGCGAAGGGCCCCAACACATTACTGCGCAATGGCACTAGTGCATGATGATATTTACAACCACGTACTTTCATCCAACCTTTTTCAGTACACTGCTTCAACCAATTTCTCATCCTTCCAACTTCACTGCTCACTACCTAACTATGCCACACATTATTATCAATGGAAGACCCCCAAAACCCTTTCACTTCAAACAAAAACAAAAAACAAAAGTGATTGTGATATTCAAAACCCATCAAGAATCTCGCTTTCTTTCTCACTACTCTGTTCGCATTAAAGCTGATAGAGAAGCAGTCAAAATCACACACTTAATTTGGCCTCGCTTAATTGCCTTTGCTCACGCAATGTCATATCACAATCTTTCTCAATTTTCCAGTTTTGGGACATTTTTTTTATGCAGTTCAAAAATCAGCAGTGACCAAACTGAGGAAATTTTTTCCAAGTTTTCAGACACTTTTAGCGTACACGCTTCCATGAATACCATGGGATCGTAATTATAACGCAACACCAAACTCACTCTACCCCATTTTCGACACTGCCTTTATTTTGGTTTCTTTGGTGCTTTAGCTGACGAACGCAAATAAAATTCACTGTGTGTGTGTGTGTGTGCAGGACATAGTCACATAGCAGTGAAAATGTGAGTTGTAAGTGGTTGGAGCTTGTGTCTTTTGGCTTTTGGGGCCCCCTGCATGCTCCCACTTTTCATCACTCATTCTTTCCTTTCCCTACAAAATTACCCATTAATTTGAATTCACTTTTCAGCATGGCTATTCCAAATTCTAATCTAAACAACAGTCACGGAAAGTGCTCCTGAAACTTCCAACCATTGTTCGCTCATGTTGAGTGCTGTTCTTCTATCATCATCTTATATACATTATGAGTTAGTGTGGGGTATTTCATGGACCAGTTGCTTTCAAACACATGTGTATATACCTATGCTCTGTCTCTTCAACTTATAAAATATGCAGCCAAATTATGAAAAAGTGTCTAAGGTTTAACCTATAGCTAGATCATAGTGAAAACAATGCTTCGCATGACAAAACAGGAGGATAAGTTAGAAAAAGAAAAGGAAAAATCCAGTTAAGTTTAACCGAAGAAAACACACAAATTTATTACTTTATAATGGAAAAAATTATTTGACATCAATAATTTTAAAAAATATAAACAAGAAAAAATTAAAGTAAAAAATAACGAAAGATAGTACCAATTATGTGTAAAAGTATATTTTTTTTTTTGGGTAAAGTGCCTTTATAATTTCGATGTATAGTTGTTTAAATCTGAAATCAAATCCCAATGGCTGGAAAATGGTAAAATATTAATGAACTTATTACAATTTCTATTCGCGGCTTCTTCTTTCTTTCTTAATTGTTTAATTGTATGATTCGGGGTTAAAAGCAAAATTTTTTAGATGAGGGTTTTTTAATTGATAAAAATATTATACTTTTTTATTTTTTTTATTTAAGTTTTGTAATGAGTTAAATTTATAAAAGGAGAGGAGTGATAAACAGTGCTCAACTTTTAAGTTTTAAGGATACTTCCAAATTTAATTTATTTTTGATTTATTATTTAATTTACTTTTGTATTGCTTGACTTTATGTGGATTACGGAACATTACATTAACAAAAGACTTAATTTTGAGTACAGGGTCTCGATGGTAATTTGACCTACTCTCATCGTTACACTGCCTGACATCATTATTATAACGTAACCATAAAAAACATCTTAATTTCGTACCATCAGCTGAGCTGGACAAAAATTGTTCAGATTTCAGATTCTCATATTATCCGCTGCAACTTCCTTTAACAGATTTGTACCAAATATCAACAGCTCCAACACAATGATTTCAAAAGTGGAAATAAATTGTATAAGTCATGAAAATCAAATAAGGTACTTGTTTTAAATCAAAATATGATTTGAGAAAATATTAGGAAATGTATTTGTAATTTCCTATCCACGGAAGTATGAAAGTTTAGCACATTTTATATGGGTGTTAGGAGGAAATGTTCCCATGTTTGAATTCTTAACTTGGCGGCAGTAGTTATATTTATTATTAATATAATAAGCACATTTTAGTTTTTTTTTTATATTTAACAAAAATGGCGTGATTGGAATGGGCAAGTCAAGAATTGAAAATATGAGTGACATGCAGCAGTGAATTGAAGGTGACAAAAATATAACTCCAGAAAATGATGTGTTGAAAACAGTAAAATTGATAGTTGGCTTATTACCGCAAAATTTAACAAAAAGAAAGCGCAAAATTCTTTAGAATGCAAACCTATGGAATCACAAACAAACAAGTGTGATGAATGTGTGATGCGAGTAAATCGCAGAACCAATTCAATGCACTGACATTCACAACCATGAAATGATGTTACTGTACATTAGTATTTGTTGTATAAGTTTAAGTGAAAAAAAAAAATGAATCGGAGATGGCGATGGATGAATGAAGGCAGGTAGGGAAGATTTTTGCATGGGTGATAGGAATGTTGGAAGTTGATTAGTACAAGAAACTGTTTTGGATTGAAAGTGATAGCTATTGTAAATGTTTCTGCCTGCTCTCAGTTGCCACCATGAGGACCACCTCTAACTGAAGTTCCTCTGCTCCCAACATAGGAACTGTGAATTTTTTTAAATATCTCCTAATGAAACCTTAATTGAAAATAAGGTTTGTTAATTATCTAAAATGTTGAAATGAATGGTGAATATAGAAAGTATTGAGGATTGAGTTGGGTCACAAGCAAAGAGTGAAGCGGGGAAAAGTGTTGGAGCAAGATTGCTTTATGCAGCAGAGAAAACTTTTTGGTTAGAGGGACCACTGAGGCATGCACATGATATTCTTGATATGGTACGGTGAAACAATGAGTAAAGTGTAGATTTGGTGTTGAACCATAACCACCTTTTTTCTGTATCCCCTGCATCTCAGATATTCTCAACACTCGACGTTACTACTGATGTACCATTACTAATACACTCAATTACTGCAAAAGCTCAAACATTTTAAATAAATTCAACTCACCTTTGTGCCAGCCTTTGCCTCAATTCATACATCCTCGTTTCATTCTACTTCACCTTCTTTTGTTTTCTCTTTTGTGCTTATATCTCCTCTGCCTCAAACAAAACTTTCCTTACATGAGACATTAATTATTTTATGACAAAGATCAAGTAGATCGGATTACAATCAAACCGTGGCGTTCAAACGATTATACTTTTATATAAAAGGAGTTGTGTTTTAAATTAATGATTATAACTTTTTGTCTAGTAATAAATGATTAATCCTAAAAATTAGTATCAGAATCAAATGTCGCATGTAACCTCAATTGTTATGATGGAATCGTGATGTTTATAATTTTTGACTGGGTGACAAACGATCAATCCTAACCAATTTTAACATTTAAAAATTTGAAAGAACGTTCACGGTTCTTTTATTTTGTTTTATTAAACGTAGATTGTTTTTAAAATATAAAATTTTTCTGTTAAATAAGATTTTCTCCATGTCAAGAATGTTGAAAATAATTGAATTTTGGTGCCATGAATTTTCGTTCATAGTCCCTTGATTAATGGGACAATACTATAGCTATTGCCTTTATAAACACTTATCATACATATTTGTCTCTCTCCTATGATATTATATAACCAATAAATTTATTATTTTCTTCTACGCTTCAAAATAGACGAGATCTGAAGTTTAAACGAAATATTTGTACTAAATTTCATATATACACTTCTTTTTCACGTGACCAAAGACGAACTACTCTAGGTAAAAGGCTACTAGGATATAGACAATTTAGAAACTTTGTTTTTACTTTATTTGGATGAGAGTGTGTAAAGTCAAATATTGATTTGGAGAGAAAATGAATGGAATGGAATGGAATGTGATTCAGTTTAATAAAAAGATAGCATATTTTTGTAGAAAATTTACTAGTAGATATGATTGATTTTTCTGAACTGATGAAAGCTGATAAATTGTTTTATAATATAATGTCAAAATTGCACTTTTAAAAATTTAAATATTTTTGTTCAAAAACATTATTTGAGAGAATGAAAATAAGTTACCTTTAAAAATATTTTTTATTTATTGTCAATAATAGTTATAAAAATAAATAAATAAGGTTATTTTTAAAAATAATTAAATGTTGAATGTAAACAATTACCACACATTTATCATTTTTTCCTCATTGTTTTTTTCAAACTTCTGTTAGAAATCATCACAAATCATGTAAACTAAACAGGCACAATTTTCATGTATCACCTCAAATTAATCCTCACAAATAATGATTATAATAAATAATCTAAACCAACCCCTACATAGAGAATTCTAAATGACACAGTAAAATAGTTTTTATATTTACATATGATAATCAAACATTCCTTAAAACCCATTTTCAATTTAAACAGGATCTCATGAACAACACATAAATATTATAGATTAATTAAATTAAGTTAAAATAACTTTATGTCGATTGGTCTACATATTTAATTTACATAATATCGTATTTTTTATTTGAAACTTTAAAACATAACTATTTTAACGAGTAAAATAATATAAATATGTTAACTTCAAGGAATATTGATGTAATCATAAAAAGGTTACTTTAAATTCAAACTCATTTTTTAATCTTAAAGTAATGGTTGAATATAATATTTCTAATTAAAAACTATAATCAAATTAAAATATAATTATTTGTATTTAATAATATAATGGAGAGAAATTAATTTACCTAATTTCTACCATCAACAATTGATCCACGGCAATTGATTCAACAAAATACAATGCGACTTCATATCCAGTGTATTGAAAATAAAAATCTTAAATTGATTTGAAATAAAAAAAAAAATAGGAGAAACAGAAAGTTTTGTCTTTTTAAAAAAAGGGCAAAAATGGAATGGCAGAAAGGTGGAAATAGAAGTTGCAGGGTTTGAAAATATTGGAAAAGTGGATATGCTTCCGCGGAAGAGACATGTGAGAGTGAGAGAGACAGTGTTTGGTTTGAAGCCACCATTGCTCTGATTTCATCACTCACTCACCAATGTCCCTTCAAATCACTTACCCCACAACACATTTTTCCGCCGCTTCGTAATGACCAAAATAACCTCACTTTCACACTCATGCCCAAATCCCAATGTGCACGCATTTTAATTATTCTTCAAAAATTATTTTATAATTTCTTTAAAGAAACATAATACTAGATACATATAAAAGAATAACTTTGAAGCATTAATATGTAGTTATACACTTTATAGAAAAAAGAAGGTTAAATTATACTTTTAGTCCCCATTTTCGTAGCAAAATTTGAATTTGGTCCCTCAATTATTTTTTATCTCAATCTGGTCCCTATTTTGGGAAATTTGACCCAATCAAGTCCTTTCCGTTAGTGGTAGAGTAACGGTGTTAAATGGGGTGCCACGTGTCAGCTTCTGGATTTTTTGAATTTTTTTTATTTTTTTTATTTTTTATTAATTTTTTTAAAATTTTTTAAAAAATTAAAATTTTGCCACGTGTCAAGCGGACATCATGCCACGTGGCAGTGACAGTGCCACGTGGCAGTATTTGGGAGTTGTCATTTTCTCATTCTCAATTTGGTCCCTGTATTTTATTTTTTGTCTCAATTTAGTCCCAATTTTTGTAAAAATTGTGCAATTTTGTCCCTCTCCAAATTG
>Ga0214542_1009013_pt1 | contig 15936 bp, 7 predicted proteins | sample CNSS1metaG_FD_160096 | JGI IMG/M metagenome (GOLD analysis project Ga0214542, IMG submission 160096) | Root nodule microbial communities from cowpea collected in UCLA plant growth center, Los Angeles, California, USA - CNSS1 | ecosystem: Host-associated > Plants > Roots > Nodule | place: USA... | reverse complement strand
TATATATATTTGTGTGTGTGTGTAGTTTCTTTGCCTTTTGGTTTAGAATAATATATTCATTGTTGAAAAATTCATCCTGTAGTTTGAAAATCCTACTTGTTGAATGAAGAAAGAATTTAATGCAGTATATGTTTGAGATATTAAATGTATTTATGTTTACTTTAATGCTTATCTATTATAAAACAGTAAGAGGAGTAGTAAGAGGATGCTATATATTATTACTTCTGTAATTGCCACTCTTTCAGCCGGTACAAAGGGTTGACCTGCCTTGAAATTTGTAATTGTCATATTTTATTAGTTCGCAAACCATTTTTTATGTATACGATGAAGAAGACGTAGAAGTTTGAGTCGAAGACTTTGTATAAATTACTTAAATTCCTCACCGTTAGACTGATCTTAGTGGGCTGGCAATTCATGGTTTGGTCCAGTGGAATTGGTGACTATGCAATTTTCTTTACACTCTCCAAATCAAGTTTAGTCTTCAGAGAGGTATGCAGTTATAACTTAAATATGTTATATGTCACAACATTACTATTTATTTTCCTTTCTTAAGCCCTCAACAAAAAAAAGACTACCAAGGGTTATTTTTTTCATGAATTGGACTGAATTGAATCTGTTGGTTCAATTTTTTTCCCGCACAATTGAGTCTAATTTGACCTGAAATGACGAAGTGTGCTTGTTTTATCTGGTTTTGGGTTCATAAGTCTTGGAACGGAGCAAACATGAAGTAATTGATTAAAAGAATTATACATACGAATTTTTTAAATGATCATGTGATCATAGGATTTATTGTTTACTATGTGTTTAATTATACAGTTTAGAAGTATAGTATAACATTATAAACCTGAATTATTATATTATATTTAAATGGTCGAGTTAGAAAGATAAATACCTTTTGATATTTTTTATGTGGTCAGTAAATATTTATCTTGTCTTGAAATAACTGTAATGTTAATGTTTATGAAAATTTTGATTGACTGATATATTTTTAGTTTTCAACCAACATTGTTTTTTTTTTCTATTTTGTTTTAAAATAATTTGCATAAATGTTTGTATTTGAAATAGATAAAATAATAAATTTAATTGAGTGACATTCTTATTATTATTCTTGATCAGATTTAAAAAAGAAAAAGAAAAGAAAAGAAAACTAAAACTGAACCATATGCACCTTACCTAGAGTACACGGTTTTGTTCATTCCTTATTGACATGTCGCAGTGTTTAGGTTTGAGGGCACGTAAGTGAAATTCGTAGGTTTAGGGTGTCCAATAGTAGCATAAAGAAGTACTGGGAGTCCTCTTTGCATGTGGTAAAGGATGAGGATTTCAACCATCAATAATTCCTGATATACAGTTGTACATTTGTTTTTCTTTCTGAGGCCTTTTCTTTTAGGACAAACTGTAATAAAGGACGTTCCCACCACTCATTTATTTCCTTTCTTTCCAAATTTTTCTTATCACCTAAGATATTTTTTAGACTCAATTCTTTACTCTACTCCTTTTATTTTAATATTCTTGGATATCACATGTCAAATTACTTCCATATAAAATTGCTCCAATTTATCCCCTAAGATGTTTTTACAAATGTTATACTTTGATAATCTAACCTTTGCCCTCATCCTACACCATCTAAAAGGTAATAATAGTTTTGATCCTTACCAAGGGTTAGTCAACAAGGAGTGTACATCGTAGAAGAAAAATCATAAAAAAAATTATAACTATTAAGAAAGGTAAACCACCATCTTCTAGTTTTGGTACCTTTTACACCAAAGCTTCAAAACAATTTTAAGTTAATTTGGTTTTCAACTTAGCCATCCATATAACATCTATTAAAATGAATGTTTCTCAACTAAATTCAAGACACAAGGCTACATAGCTCTACCATGTTGATTAATAATAAAATTGTGAGTTAAATATATTTTTAATTCTTAAATTTTGACGCAAAATTAAAATTTATTTTTATCTCAAATTTTGATTCAGTTTAATCTTTAAATTTTAAAAATAAATAAAAATTCTCCTAATTCAACCTCGTTAAATTTTTTTTACATATCATACAACATACAATGATTTAGACTATGTTTATAATACGTAAACGATTATTATATTCATTGTTTTTTAAATTTAAATACTAAATTATAACAAAATTTAAGATAAAAGATAAATTTTAATTTTGTATTTAAGTTTAAGTTTATAAACATACTTAATCATAAAATATTATTAATATAATATCTAAATAATAAACTCGTCGCATATCATGTATGTAATTAAAATAGTAATATATACAAACTTTAATCCCGCACATCAGTGCTTGTGACACGGATAAAATATCTGAGAATACAAGGAGGAAGTATGATTTTAGTTGCAGGGTTTGAAAATTCAAATGTTTGAGGCTCTCATGATTATTATGTAGGTTGATTGAGATGAGAAAAATTGGATACGTGCATGTATGGAGTCAAAGCAATTAATGCAGAGAGTGATTAAATAAGAGCAATAGTACAGTACTCTCACATATTTTTAAGGGCCACCTTTGGAAACTGAGCACAAACTAATGATGAGTGGAGTTGCAATTTGCGATGCATTCTAACATTTAACACAATTAAATTTACCCCCAAGATTCGGATCTTTCTAACAACAAAAAGATACTCCTAAATAATTTATTAAAAACATTTCTTCATTTTCCTTTCAATGTAATAATAAAGTTGTTTGAAGTAATCCTAAACAATTATTTATATTTTGGAAACATATGTTAGTGTTCTTATAGGAAAATGTAGTGTGGTTCTTTTTTGAGAGTTAAAAAGTGATATTTTTGTAAAGTTTTGCTTGTATTTTTATACGGAAAATTATTCTATGAGTCCTATTTATTTGATTTTCATTCTTTATTTTTTGACGTGATTTAGTGTAAGTTATTGATTCTTTCAAAGAAAAAGATAGTGATACATTAATTAATAACACACACTAAATGACGTCAACACATAAAGAATGAGAGTCAAAAGATATGAGTCATAATATCATTGTCCTTTTGATAATTGATTATTGAGTTGTAGATGAAAATTCAAAGAAAATATATTTGTAGAAGATTTTCTAAAACTTAGACAAGTAAAAATTAGAAAAATTATAAGATATATAAAAATAAGTGAATAAGAAAAATAAATAAATCATTTTATAAGATCGATTCATATTTATAAACTTTTATGCATAAATTAAAAATATCTAAAAAATATTTAAAAGATATTTGTTATTTAATCAATTATAATTATCTATAGTTGTTATACTAAACAATCCAATTTATTCAAATTTTATATTATTATGCTGTTAAACATTTTCCACATATGTAAGTGATGGATAGATATACTTAGTAATTAAAATGATTGAAAATTATAGGTTTAACATTTCTTAATTTTTGTATATATTAGAGAAGATAAGAAAACAGAATTAAAAGTGGAGTATTTTATTCTCCCCATTCATCCCAAAGAAAAAATATTCTCCTTCTCAACTAACGTTTTGTCTTTGAATATGTAGAGGAATATGGTTAAGCCCATGCACCTAATTAGTTACACGCTAAGCATATTTTACCATTTCAACACGCTTTGTGATAAAAGAAAGAATAAATTCCCAAATTTTTTTAATATTAATGTATTAATCAACGTTTTCTGGATACTAGTAATTAGTGAGAGTCTTAATATTGTTTACAAAGATTAAGACCACCTTTTAAAACTTTGCACAAAGAACAACTTAGATAGCCACAATTAACGAATCAACTTAATCAACTTTTTGTTGAAACGTTCAATAAAATGACCTAACAAAGCATCTATTTATCTTTAGTTAGTATAATCCTCCGGCATTGACTGAAAAAAAATTTAGTAGTTCTTTTAGTGAAAGTATTTGTAAGTGTTAAATATTTTTTTAATATATCTAATTAAATTTGATTTTAATATTTATTAAAAGGAGATAATATTTATTAAAATGGTATGAACATTTTATTTGTACAAACAAAACTATATCATCTCGTAAAATTATCATCTCTAATAATATTATCTTTATTTAACGAAAAAGATATTTTCTTTTTTTTAAATATATATATATATATATATATATATATATATATATATATATATATATATATTCTTTGTGGTGATTTTTAGTAAATGCCACAAAGATTCTTTTATTTTCTTCTCTTTCTCTCTCGTAAAGAAAATTAATTCCATGTTGTCATATAAACATATTAGAGAAGTTTTTTTTTTTTCATCATTAAAGAATCTTCTTAGAGTTGATATTAATCCTGTATTTGAGCATGATTTTTATCAATTCCAAGAACGAACCAAGGAAGAAGGTTCTCTTACTGGGTTTGGTTCTTTGAGGAAATTTTTAAAAAGAATAACAAAAAAAGTTGTGTCTCATTAGGTTTAATTATTCGAATGATAACCACTTTGATAAATATGTGTCAATTTTGTACTTGTTTTTAAAAAAATGTCAATTATATCCCAACTTTTTAAATAATGCTTCAATTAGGTCTTTTTCAGACAAAAGTTATTAACGGCGTATCACATGTTGGTATGTGATTTTTTTAATTTTTTTTAAATTGTCATGTGTCAGGTCCTTAGTGTGACACGTGATATTGTCAATGTCATGCGACAGGACAATGCCATGTGTCAGTATTACCATCAAATGTCATTGTCTTCATATCAATTTAGTCTATATATATATATATATATATATATATATATATATATATATATATATATATATATATGCCTTAATGATTCAATTTAGTCCATACTTATGTGACTCTCATTTAATTTTGACACAAATTTTTTAATAATAATTAAGTATAAATATTTTTACAATAATTAAGTATTGATATTTATATTAAAATTTAGTGGTAAAAGTCATTTTATTAAGTCATTTTTAATAAAAAAAATATATTAGTATAACATTCATGCAAATAAAAAATTTGGTTTAAAATTAGTGAGAGACAATATTTTTCTATTTTTAAAAAAAGTAATAATTAACAAAACATGAGTTAATAATATACAAAAATGTAATATGTTAAAAAGTATTTTTTTAATTAAAAAATCAATATAATATACAAGTAATAAATTTGGTTTGAAATTGGAGAGAAACAACGTAAATATAAATACTTAATTTTATAAAAATATTTATACTTAATTAGTTTTAATTTTATAAAAAAATGAATTAAAAAAGTATTTCATTTATTAAAAAAATTGGGACAAAATTTAAAAATACATGAGTAAGGACTAAATTGGATTAAGAAGACATATATGAAGATTAAATTAGACAGTGACTAAATTGGATTTGATAGTGACATTGATACGTAACACTAACAAGGTCATGTATCACACTAGGGACCTACACATGATAATTTTTTTTTTTGCAAAAAAAATTAAAAAAAAAAACAAAAAAAAAAAATAAAAAAAAAAAAAATATAAACAATTAAAAAAATTAAAAATTTTTTACAAAAAAAAAATAAAAAAAAAAACAAAAAAAAAAACTACAAACCGATACGTGATACGCCGTTAACGATGTTAATAATTTTTTCTAAGAGGGACTTAATTGAAACATTTTTTCAAAAGTTATGATGCAATCGACACTTTTTTAAAAGTGAATACGACACACACCTGTACCAGAGTGAATGTCAGACGAGTAATTAAACTTTTTTTACACTAGTTTGATTATCAGAAGATCGTGAAATAATTGATGTCAAAAACCATTATCATATTACCTTTTAAGCCAGCCTTCTCTTCATTTTTTTTACCCAAGAAAACTATTTTTTTTTTAGTAAATGGCGTTTTCTAAAGCACCAACCAAACTTAATTTCCTTACAAAATAATAATGTAAAGAAGGGAAATATTTACTTAATGTGAGGTATCAAGGTTTTCTTCTCACTTTGGCCAAAATAAGAAGTTAATTATTTTTGAATGTTTCCTTTTTTTTTTTCCTATTTCTTCACACAAACTTCAGTGCTTACTTATCTTCTAGAAATTTGATTTCATCAAGTAGGTTATTGGAAATCCTAGTTCATATTAAAGAAAAGACTTTGGTACACCTATCTTATAGGTCAACATAAAAAAAAGTTCATATTATCAAACATAGAATTTAAAACAATTGAAACTCGAGACATGACAAAGATACAAACAGGTAGATTATATTTTATAAGAGTTTATTTAATTAGTGTATATATGATATATAATATTTTTAAGATTTAATATTATTTTTGTTATAATTAACTGACTTAAAATATTATAACAGTATATTGAAATAGGACATGGATTAATTCACTATTTAATAAACTTATAAACTTGACATCTTATATAATAAAAAGTAAATAAATATATAACTTAAAATTTATATAAACTTAATATAATTATGCAAATAGAATTGATTATTTGTTTTTATTTAATTAGTTAGAAAATCAAGTATTGAGAAACATTTTGGATGAAGTAAATTTTGATATTTAACTAAATAAGTTTTTTTTTTCCACAAAATGTATAATCTAAATTGTTTTCTATATATAAAAAAGAGAGGCTGGTTTGGCTTCGGCATAATAAAGCTTTAGCCTTCTGTGAAGTGATCAAACCTAGATTTATATAATAATAGGTAATTGGCTTAATTAATTATGCAAAGGAAAAAACAACAATAAAAAACATAATTAATTAATTTCATTAATACATTTTAACGATTTTAAAAATTTATTTAAGCAAATAATGAAATGAAAAATATGATAAGAATATTAATATTATATGTTATAAATTTACTTCAAGAGCATAATTTTACACTCTATTTGGTAGAGTTTCAAACACAGTGGATATTAGATAGTGAGGAAAAATAGTAGTTTATCAAAATTGATTAACTTATATTTTTACTTTTCTTAAATTAAACATCGTAGAATCTACTCCATTTCTCATTATTTCCATTCACAATATTTGTATCCTTTTTTCATGTATTTATGTTACTCTACACTTATTTATTTTCTTCCTATCAAACACATTAAGAAAGTCACATTTTTATTTTGTTTCTATTTATACAACTAGAAAAAGAATATTCTTTTCCCCCTCTCCTCTTTCTTCCATATTAAATAATTTAAAATTTCACTCAGCATTTTTTTTTAATCACTTGTTTTTCTATTTACGTTCTGTTCTTTTATTCCTTTCTTAAACCAAGTACAAATTTTATAGCTGATTTTGTTGCGATAACTTCAAAAGTTAAATCCCAATGCTATAAATAACCCTTGCTTACAAATATAACCAGCTTTTATGGTGATTAATAAATAACCATCAAGTGGTAGAGAAAGGTCGCATTCCAATGCTATTTATTATACGCAGTTTTCTTGAACCATCTTTTTAATAACTTAAATTTAATCATGAATGATATTTTTTGCCCTAATAGGGTATTCTTTTCATAAAGTAATGATGGCAAGATTCATCAAATTTCCCATTCACAAAAGAAATTATAAATGATGCATTGCCTTTCTTTCAATATATTGAACGTCGTTATCATATTTTGATTTTCTTATACGCCCAACTTTTGTTCTACCAACCTAATCATTATCACATAGTCACAACATGTTAATCAATGATATGATGATTCCACATTTTTAATATTAAACTCTAGACAATCTATTTCTTAATTTATATATTACTTATGAGATGTCAAATATATAAGATTTCATCACCAATAAGATCAGTCAAAAAAGAAAGAAACTAAAAAAAAAAGCATTATAAATGAGTTAAATGATAAAACACCATTGCACGTAGAGACAAACCAAGATCATTATGAAATTGAAGTTGAAGTTTTGTTTGACATTTTCCCCTATTTTATGTAACTGAAACCGTGTACTTGTAATAGTGAAGTTTCTATGTTGACGATAAAAATGTCTCCATCGTCAAAATTTCCACATTCTTTCGGGGAACTTGCTTTATCAAATTGATTCATTCATAATCATTGAACATTAAGATAAACAGTGGCTAGTCACCATGGAACTAAATATCATTATTGGTTTGGTGAAAATTCATTACAACAATTCAAGGAGAGGTTCATTTGTCCCCAAACATAACCCATTTGTCCTAATTAAGAATTGGAATGATAATGACATTTTTGGCCAATCTTTTTTGAAGAAAAAGTTTGATCATTTCTCTCTCTCCTGTAATATATAGCAATTCAAGTGGTGAAGAGAAACCCTAGACTGTAACATGTTTGTACAGTAACACTGTGATGAATTTGATCTTGTGAATCACACGGTGAGATATTTTCCACAAAAGTTCAAGAAAATCAATTAATCAACATGTGGTGGGCAAATATCGATTACGAGAGATATTATCCTTTTTAAATAGTTCTTAGAATCTCCACAAACTGATCATTATTTTTTAGCAGAAAGAAAGATCAGGTTAAGGAGAATGTCATAACATAACATCAGTGTCAGAAATTCAAATATGTCATGTTTGATGAATAAAAATTAAGAATTTGAAAGGAAAATAAAGTGATAAAAGGGTGGTACAGATCTAAATGTGATTCATATCCAGCACATATATCATAAAAACCTGAGCTTTAGGGGACCCATGTTGGTGGTGTGATTGAGGAAAAGGGTACTAATATGAATGTTGGTGTCTCAACGCAGTGAGCTTTGGTTTGCTCTCCAAACACAGATTTGGATTGACTACACGCAATATACGGACATGGATAAAGGTACTGAGAACTTTACATGAGTGTGTGAAACGACGTCAGATAAACGCCAAAAGAACAGTAGCAAGCAACAACGTAGAACTTGGTCCACAATCTCTGCATTCTGCACCACTCTTCCACACGTTCGCCTAATGATCTCACGCCACGTGGCACACGGGACCCTCACGGTCCTGCCAACTACAACAACTACCCTCACTGTATCGTATTATTACTATTATTATTTTCTTAGAATCATTATAAGGATGAAAATTTTGACTTTTTTTTTATTGTTTTCATTTTTCGTGTTCTGTTTCTCTGGGGTAGCTTATTTATTGGTTTCATTATGATACGGGGGCAAAGAAAGTGGAAGTCTTTCTCGTAACTTCAACAAAAAGCCTCAGCGGGTAGCTTCTTGAAGTTCTCCTTTTGATTATTTATTCACTCTTTCTATTTGGTTTGTGGTGTTTTCCTTATCATGGTGGTGTCTATATGACAGAACTTTCTGGGGTGGTGAGGGATCTGAGACAAAGGTGTTGATGATATGGGAGCGTGTGTTTCAACTCCACAAGGGTGCGTGGGAGGGAGGTTGAGCTCTTCCAAGAAGAAAACCAGGAAGAGGGGTAGGAGAGAGGGACTCAGGAGAAGAGTTACTTCACGGTTGTGTAAGGGATCATTGGACAAGGTTGATGTGGCAGGGTTGCCTGATTGTTCCTTTGCCAACCCCACTTTCCAAGGTTGATGTTTTACTGCATCTTTTTTTTTTTTTTTTTTTTTTTTTAATTTTTTTTTTTTTTTTTTTTGTTTCTCAATCTTTTGTTTCGTCTTCTGGGTTGCATTTCCGTCAAAGGATTCTCGGGAGTGAAGGTTGTAAATGAGAGACCAGACATATATATGTTCGGTTTTCTTTTTGTTTTGAATTGCAATTTTTGTCGGAAACTTAGAATTCTGTTGTGGCGAGTCTGAAACAATTGTTTTGGTCCTTTTGGGGTAGTTGGAGACTTGAACTTTGGGAAATGTTGGTGGAGTTAGTCACTTGGCGTGTAAAGGTTGGTATAGTCATTGGAAATCCGAAGCTGCGAAGAAATGGATGTTAATAATCGGTGCAAATTATCGTCATTTTCAACCGAAAACATTGTCAATATTGTTGAGTTGGTGATATACTTGCAGGCTTAGCTAAGCTATTTCTTTTTTCATTATGAAGGGAGGAGTTGAAATTTAATTTTCAGACTAAGACTTGGGATAAACGTAGTAAGACTTCAGGTGGAAAAAAGTGGTGTTGAAATTCGTGGGTAACAGTAGTACTAATATGAGGTCTATGGGTAGGTGGTTGAGCACAATTGTAGTTGGTGAGTTGTGCATTTATGATATGCCTCAACGAGTTCATAAAACTAGCATTAGTTGCTGGATTTAGATCCATATTATTAGTACTTACATTTGAAGCAAATTAATGTTAATTCTGTCATTAGGAATATCATTTCAGACCCAAGTCACCTTTATTAAAGATAAATTCAATCTAACATCTAGTTTTTATTACAGCTACTGCAGAAACCATTTTTTTCTTCTGAAATCCCTTGTAAGCTTTAGTTTGGCTTTTATCATTCCTAATTTTAAATTTTGGCAACAGGAACAGGAAGTATTGAAGAGGCATGGTTTGATTCGGTTGCAGTATTTGACTCTGACTGTGATGATGATTACCAGAGTGTTCCTGATGGTATAATTTTCAGTTTTAAATTTAGTTATATTTTGCTCCCTTCATCTTTGATTTTTAGATACTATTACCTTAAAAATTATAGTTAAGACAATTTATGTCTTCAGATGTTGTCTCTCTGAATGGGATTGAAGGAGGGTCTGCATTGAGTTTTCCATCTTCAAGAAATGCTAACCATGGAGTTTCCACAGATCAAGTTCAGAAACAGGAGTTACAGACAGGACATTTTGCTAACATTTCTGAGGCTTCGAGAAGTTCAGATGTTCAATATTCTGGTGTAGATGTCATTGATTCTCCTCGTGAGCCAGTGTTCCTTGACGAAATTTCCTCAGTGGACGCAAATTCCAACAAGGATGATGGACTTTTGGATAACTGTGGGATTCTTCCGAACAATTGTTTGCCATGTCTTGCATCTACCATTTCTTCTGTTGAAAAGAGAAGATCATCAAGTTCCAGTCCTCCTAATGCAAGGAAAAAGACTGCTACAAAAGTTTCCTTCAAATGGAAAGAAGGACATGGGAATGCTACTCTATGTGAGTTGAGTTGAAATTCTTGAAACAGTTTTCTTGTGACTCTATGCTTCATTTTATCTTAACATTAGCCTAAGTATGTTTAATAGCTTTTTGTGTCTAATAGCTGGAAAGAAAACATCTTTCCAGGAAAATGCAGATGCTGTAATTCTTATTTACGTTCCCTTTTCTTGTTTTCAGTTTCCTCAAAGACGCTTCTACAAAGACCAATTGCAGGATCTCAAGTACCCTTTTGTCCAATTGAGAAGAAAATGCTTGATTGTTGGTCACAAATTGATGCAGGCACTTTCAAAGTTCGAGGAGTAAATTATTTCAAGTAAGATTAAGATTTGTCTGTAATCTGTTTGACAGTGCATGTTCTCCCACGTGTTAATAAATGCATCAATGTTTTTAAAGTCAAAATAAGATGTTTCACAGACAAAATAACGTTTGACTTTGCTGTTGTTATGCAGGGACAAGAAAAAAGACTTTGCTCCTAACTATTCTGCATATTACCCATTTGGTGTAGATGTTTTCTTGTCCCCACGGAAAGTAGACCACATAGCTCGCTTTGTGGAACTTCCTGTTATGAGTTCCTCTGGGAAATTTCCTCCCATACTAGTTGTAAACGTTCAGGTACTCCTGCATTGCTAAAACCTAGTTATACTTTTTGGTATAATTCTAATCCTTAGTTTTCTTTTTGCCTTTTAGTTAATATGGTATTGTCAACAGAACAATTTATGAAATTGTTGCTGCTGCATATTCTTATACTTTTTGGTTTTGTGGAATATAGGTTCCACTCTATCCTGCCACACTTTTTCAAGGAGAAACTGATGGTGAAGGAATGAGCATTGTTTTGTACTTTAAACTTTCGGAAAGTTACTCCAAGGAACTTCCACTGCCTTTTCAAGAAAGCATCAGAGTAAGAAGGAGCCTTCATGTGTCAAATTTTAGTGCTCAATATTCCTGTTAAAATTGTTTTCATCTCTACATTTTCTTGGTCACTGAGATTATTGTCCACAAAATAAAAGGATTCAGAGTAACAACAGTGTGTGATGTATTAGCTCTATACCATGATTCATCTGATGAAAGATGAAAAACATTTTGTCTGTTAATTTGAATTACCATTTTGTCTGTTAATTTGAGGAAAGCTCTATTACTTCTTTTCACTGACCTATGTGTAGCTGATGAAACAATATCTATCTACATCTTTCTACAGAGATTGATGGACGATGAAGTTGAAAAGGTAAAGGGTTTTCCTGTAGATACAATTGCACCCTTTAGGGAAAGGTTGAAAATTTTAGGCCGTGTTGTGAACTTGGAAGATCTTCATTTGAGTGCAGCAGAGAGGAAGCTTATGCAAGCTTACAATGAAAAACCTGTTCTTTCACGTCCTCAACATGAGTTTTTCACGGTTTGTCTCATGACTCATCCTCCAAGACACTGATTATGATGGTTTCTTTCAACCAAAAAAACCTGATATAAGTTAATATAACTACTGAACTTGAATGATCTTGCAGAATGAGAAAACCAAGCTGTTTTTGCTTGCATAAACTCATTTAATCACCCCATTATTTTGATAGCATCTTGAAGCTGAATATGACAGACAGAATCTGAACGTGACGTTCTATACATGCATAGGTGTTATTATACTTTAATGATAAGGTGGTCCTGCTTGTGTCCACATTCATTTCATTCTGTGATTAGTGATGACAGTTAGTGGCAGCATGATATGTCTCAAATTTTGTTTATCTAGCAGTTAATTCAGAAACAAAAAAATGAATGAATATCATGAAATTAGGACTTTGTAAAAGTGAAAGGTAAAGTTCTAGTTTTTTCTGTGGGCTCCTTCTCCTTGTTGATGTGTGTACTCTTTGGTTTCATCTTTATGGATTTCTTGTGTCATTTCACTATAAAAGACAAGGGACCTCCACGTGCAGTACTTTAATTTCTCACATTTCTTTCCAATCACCTAACGCTTTGATATTTCTAACCATTTAATGAACAATGTTATTATTGTTCATACAGCAAATTTTACAACTCAGAACAAAGGAAAAGTAACAGGACATGCAACATGCTATGTGATGTGAAGAAAGATGTGTACATCTTTTTTTTTGTCATGTTACTGATATTGTTTAGCAGAGTCACCTCTAAATCAAATAACTTTTTTCAGGGTGAAAATTACTTTGAGATTGATTTGGATATGCATAGATTCAGCTATATATCCAGGAAAGGGTTTGAAGCATTCCTTGACAGATTAAAGATTTGCACACTAGATGTTGGCCTCACAATTCAGGTAAGAGTTTCTCAAATGACAAAATCTATTTGTTTAACTACTCTTTGCATTCCAGTTTTCACGTAAAAATATCAAGTTGGTCTTTCAGTTTTTTTAAACTCGATTTGATCACAATTTTTAAATAATTTATGCAATTTGTTTTTTTTTTTTTTCTCAAATGTTTTGAAACGGATTAATGATTTTTTATCAAAATTGACAATAGAATTATATTAATCAGACCATCAAAGCAAAATCCTTATTAATAGTTAAATTTTGATGAAAAATTCTGGATCCGTTTCAAGAAATTTAACGAAAAGAATTAAATTGCATCAACTTTAAAAAATCGGAAGCAAATTGAGACTAAAAAAACTAGAGGACCAAATTTTTGGATGAAATCAGAAGCAAACAAACGAGTAATAAACCAAAATCTATTTCATTTTGTCTGATACTTAAACTGATTTTTGTAACATTTGGTTTATCAGGGGAACAAACAAGAGGAGCTGCCAGAACATGTGTTATGTTGTATTAGATTAAATGGCATTGATTACATGAATTACCAACAACTGGGGCTAACTCAGGATCCCCTCTGATATAAAAATATAAATAACATAAGCATTTGCAATCTCACACTATGAATTTCTAGAAGCTTTTCTTTCCGTGTATACTTTTTATTATCACATAAAATTCACTCGAGTCTTTTCAGAATATAATCCTGATAAAACTCAGTTACGCGTGAATTTTATCCGGTAATAATAAGAAAATTGTCATGGTTTTCTTTTTGTGATGAATCACAACAACAACATGCGTGTGATTGAAGATGCGAACTTGAAATGGAAACATGGACCTACCTAGGCCTACATAGTCATTGGTTGAATGAAAAATTTATTATGATAAAGCAACATAAATGGGAACACGTGGGTTCTGAAGAAATGTCTTTTTTTATGTTTATTTATGGAGGTGATTCCTGATTGTACAACTACCACAAGTGTAAAATGTAGTGTGTTGCGAATTGAACGTGTGTATAGTGATCGAAAGCAACTGGTGGTGGAAATGTTTGTGTTTGGGTTCAATAATATGAAGGCTGTGTCAGACGCATAACTCACCTAAGTGCTTTAATTGTCAAACCACAATTGTAAGAGTAGATTTCACAAATTTAAATTTTTAATATGTAACTACATTTACATTAATTGATTTTGTTTTTAACACCTATAGTTTAGTATTTTTTTTTTGTTAAATATGTGATTGGTACTTTAAGTTTTAGTAAATTTTGTAATTAGTTCTTTTTTAAAACTTTATATCAATTTAGTCTTTTATTTTTAGAAATATGTGGATTTAATCTTTTATACTAAATTTTGTTAAGTTTATTTAATATTTTAAATGTATTTTATGATAATATTTGAGTTAAAATTAAAGTAAAAATGTATCCAGTGTAAACAATTTAAATATTATTATGAAATGTACTTCAAACGTCATATAAATTTAATAAAATTTAGTTAAAATGAGGTCAAAAACTTTAAAGAGTGATTAATTTCAAATTTCACTGAAACTTTAGGGACAAAAACATATTTAAATTTATTTTTATTACAGAATAAATTTCAACTCATTTGGGTCAGTTTGTCTATCTTTTGAACATAGTCTAATCATATTCATAATTCATTTAATGAGTTTTTAGATAGGGTATAGTTGGTTATATATATTTAGTAATTTAGCGATTGTCCTTTATTAAAAAAAGATAATAATAATAATATGTAATTAATCTTAAAATAGTTATTTTAAATTTACACAACAAAAAATAAAAGTAAAGAATTTCAATTACACATTAATGTTAATTTTTTTAATAACAATTATAGAAAGTGTTAAAAAGTGTGTTTAATTATCTTAAATATTAACGAAATTCAAATAAAATTAATAAAATCAAAATGTGTAACTTTTCTCTATTTTATATAATGTAAGCACAAGAAGTATTTTATCTAATAAATAATTGATTTAACTGATATTAGATTGGGCTCTAGCAAACATATTTTTAGAGTTGAGTTTTGTAAATGAGAAGAAGCCTACAAACAAATCCTCACATACAAGTCATATGATAAGGGGGGCTTCTCCCTGCACCTCCAATAATCTCTCCTGTACCCCCAAAACCTATTTTATTTCCATGTTTGCCCCTGGTTAAAAAAAAAGTTACTGTGTCTTTTTCTCTCTTTCACCGCATTGCACCCCCAAATACCCCTGCACCCCTCACACCCCTCAGCACACTGCACCCTCAAAACCCCTGCACCCGCACCCCAATAAAGCAAATAAAGCAGATTCCCTCCCTGCACGCACCTGCACCCTTGGAATCTTTGACCTAATAAGCCTCCACGCCTCCACACACTCTCCATCCTCATTCTCCCTCTTCTCCCTCTTCTCCCACAAATCATTCTCCCCACGCCATCCTTTTCTCATTCACAGAGTATCCTTTTCTCCTCCACACACCATTCTTCTCCCCACCGTTCATCCTTTCCCGCGGCTTCTCCATTTTTTACAAGTAAGTAATACTGGTTTTTTAATATTAGACAACATGTGTATATTTTTATTTTAATGCATGTGTATATTTTTATTTTAATTGATTTTATATGTAGCTTTTTCTTAAACCTGTTGGAAAGGTGGGTTGTGTTGATGAGTGGTGTGCGTTTGAGAGGAAGGTGGGTTGTGTTGATGAGTGGTGTGCGTTTGAGAGGAAGGGTTGTGGCGTTTTTTTTTTTTTAAGGAAACGGATTGTGGAATCCGTTTTT
>Ga0214542_1009012_pt1 | contig 15936 bp, 10 predicted proteins | sample CNSS1metaG_FD_160096 | JGI IMG/M metagenome (GOLD analysis project Ga0214542, IMG submission 160096) | Root nodule microbial communities from cowpea collected in UCLA plant growth center, Los Angeles, California, USA - CNSS1 | ecosystem: Host-associated > Plants > Roots > Nodule | place: USA... | reverse complement strand
CATCCCCATACCCATCCCCATACCCAACTGAAAAAGTCGGGGATTCCCCATACCCATACCCATACCCAGTCAATGCGGGGATTCCCCGTCAAAACGGGGACGGGTTCGGGCAATATCCACGGGGACGGGTTTATTTGCCATCTCTACACAAGACAAGCCAACATTCCTTTATCGATTTGTTGTGAGATATTTTCAAGATAATACAGTCTTTCTCTCTCTACCACTGCCAATCTTCTCCTTGGAGTGAATGTTCTCGAAAAAAACAATGGGTTAGGTAAAATAAGGTAAGACAAGAATGTGATTTGGTTAACTTGCTGAAGAGAGAAGACTACAGTTTAATGTAGGAACAAATAAAACATCAGAAATTGATAAGGAGGGTGAGAGGGATATAGTACCTACACCTTCAATAGGAGATGAGACCCATTGTCATTAATAATAACAATTTTAGAACAATTAGGGGACAAATTAGTAAATTTATGTGGATCACAAGTCATATGATCAGTAGCACTTGAATCAATTATTCAATCACTACCCCCTAGTAACAATAGAAAGATTAAGAGCAAAGTTAGATATATCTGATTTGATCACAACTCCGACAGTAGTAGAACTATGGCTCTTGGGAGTAGGTTGTTGCATATAGCAGCGGAAATATTCAAATAAAGAAGCATCGCTCTCTATATTGTACAAGATGTCAGTGTTTGACTCTGATACCATATAAAAAATATTTAAAAAAATAATTCTGATATATTATTTTAAAAAATAGGAAATAGGATACCGTGTATATATATATATATATATATATATATATATATATATATATATATATATATATATTAAGGTGGCATGAGGTCTCCTCTATTACCATTGCATTCCTAATTGTCAAAGTTAATGTCTTATCTCACACAATATATAGTTGTCACAAAGAGAAAGAAAATAAGAACTTAATTTATACGCCAAAAATGGAATCTCTTTTTTATTCTAAATTTTGTAACGTGTTGTTTGACTTTATAATTTTTTTTAGATAGTGTGACTGTAATTAATTGTACAACAACATCATTCTATCTTCCTTTTAGTTGCCTGAACTAAATTTGTGAAATCCAATGTGCATATTGGACAGTAAAAATCGCATTTATCTTTAAACAGCTTATATATATATATATATATATATATATTGGAAAAATAATATGAGGTCGAATAACTCAATATTTTGTTATAACGTCGTCACACGGAGCAAAAAAATATGACCTGATTATTTTGAAGTTACATTTTTTACTAATACATCAATTAGTTAGGGTAAAATATAGGACTAGACTAATCTTAAAATAATCTTAAAAGGATTATACATTTTTACTTTTTATTTTCTTTGGATCTAACACTTATAGTAAACATCGTTTCCTTTATTTAGTTTTAGTATGTCTGAGGAATCTTTTTAAGAATTTAAGAAACGTAATAAGTTTTCACGATTTTAATAAAACTTTTCTAAATGAAAAATATTTTTTATTTCTACATCATAATAAATATGTACATCTAAATTAATGGAAAATTAGATGAATGATAAGAACATAAATAATGTTGTCTTAAACCTTCAAATATGATGAGAGTCGCTTTTTAAATTACAAATAACTTAATTCCCGTATACATATAATGTAAAAATACCGTCATACATCATAATTAATTATTTGTATTATTAGACTTAATCATATTTTCATTGTCATCGTTAATGTTTCCAATATTTTTTTTTCAATTCCGGATAAGACACATTTCCAGAAAATCTATAAATAATAATTAATTTTAACATAAAAATTATTAAATGATCAATTTAGATATCAACTTATAAACTAAAAATTAATCTTTATATTGTAATGAATTAATTTTTAAAATAATTATTAACATTATCTACTAAATTTTTGACGTATAACGTCCTTAATTTTTTTTTATGTATCCATAAATGGAAAATAAGCTGAAAGATGCATATAGATATTGCCCTCACCCAAAAATAATGTAATGCTGGTACCCTTTATTCCGTGCTAAAGGGTCAACCTAGACATCAACGGTGCAAATCTCCAGCATCAATTCCTAATCAATATAGAATATGCTGCATGCAACATTTGCCTCCTATATTCTTGCACATGCCATAAAGTCTGAGATTTTCAAGGTTGTGGTTCTTCGATCACATGCACAAAGATCAAAACTAAACGAGGACCATCGTTATTTGTTACAGTTTCAAAAAGCTTTTATTCTGATACTGATAGACTCCAATTGCAGCATGTGTGAGCCAATCTCTTACTTTTGTCTATGAACAATGAGTTCATATAAAGAGAAGACAAAACATGCTTCTATTACACACGATGTAAACAACACATGAATAGTAAATGGCCAAAAAATTAAAGCTGACCGGTCAAAATTATCATCCGCAACAACACAGAAACAAAGTGCATGCATCATGAAACACGAGATGCTGCAAATGCATGCTCCTTCTTTCTTTCCTAGACAACAACCTATACATTTTTCAATCATATATATATACAGAAGCAAAGACAACTTCAAACATTGAATTAGAAACAAACACTTATATTATAAGTTATAAAGTTATAATATAACCCTAATATATATTCGTTTCAAGTTCTACCCCCGAACCAGTAGTGAGTAATACCTATATATATACCCTTTATTAAAAATTCTTTTCCTAGTGAATATATTAAGCACGATGAACGATAAAATAACATTCAGATATCAGTGATACATTTTGAGGAAGTGGAAGAAGACTCGAACTTGTAATGTTTGTCCACTGCAACTGATACCTCCCATGTGCAACTAAGTCCCTTGGGTATGGTGACAAGGTCCCCCACACCAAATTTTACTGACTCAGACGAACCTTTTGGATAAACCTTCACTTTCCCTCTCAGAAAATAACACGTCTCTTGAGCGTCGAATTTCAGCATATACTTCCCAGGAGGACAACCCCATCTGAAAATACACAGAATTTCATCAGATCCATCGGTTAATCAACCACAGACTAAGAAAGAAAATTCTCTGACACCCAGTAAAAGGAAAGCCAGAAAACAGATAAAAGATAAAGACTTGATAAATTTCACTCACTTGGGCCACGAATTTATACCCAGCTCGGCTAATCGTGATTTGGAAGGATTGTGTTCAACTGTGATAGTTAGTTCTGAAGATGACCTTGGTGTGGATGTTGATGCCATGAACAAGGAAGTTCAACAGAAGAAAACGAGAGAAGAAGAGAAAGAACACAGTAGTTTAGAATCAAACTGGTTAAAGCAGTGGTTGGTTTGTTGTCAGATTTTTTTTATGCATATATAAAAAGGGCACTGGTCAGAGGAAGAAAAATGGAATTTTTATTGATCGAAGTGTTTATAGAAAGAAAAAAGAATCTTTTGGTCGGGTTGTTATAATATATAAACATAACTTTCTGTAGTGTGCAACAATACAAGTTGAAAGGAACCGTTAATTATTTTTTGAGAGGTGAAAGTTTTTACTTCTGAGTTCAAAAGTATTGTGCATGAACTTGGTGATGGTTCCCTAGGGAAAGAGACAGGTGAAAACGTGATCCAAACTGCTATATTCTGTGAAGATTTGTTTGCGGAATACAGTAATGGAATAAGAATTTGAGAGTGTTTAGGTAAGAATTGACATAATGGAGACCAAAACACAGGTCAGTAACTGAGAAGAATGTTCGGAAATGGAAATATCTCGAAGTGCAATGCTACAAACATGACCCACCCCTATGCCTTTCGTCTTATCTATATTTAAATTTGGTCATTAAAATGTTTAATGAGTACATTTTAAACTTGGTTTGCTTAATTTTATTGTTTGCCATGCATAATAGCGACATTGTATTACTTTACTTTAGAACAATATAAATATATATACTTTCTTTAAAAAATAACCATTTATTTTGTCAATGAGAAGCTATTGCAACCACATTCATTTTGAAGCTTTTCTTTTGACTATTTGTCTCTTGTACTTTCGGAAGTTCTAGTAGTTTATAAAATATAGGTGTTAAAATGAGTTCGAATCTGCGAGTCAATCCAGCTTATTATGAGTTCGGGTTATGTTGGGTTGAAATTTTTTTACAAATTTCAATACGGGTTAATTTTTGACTCGATCCACCTAGAACCCGGCTCACCTTGATTGAACCCGTGGTGAGTTGGATTGACTCACCAACCCACAAATAAATGGTCACACAAGTGTTTTTTTATTAAGTTGGACTTTGCATTTGGTCATATTAGGTTGTTTTTTTGTGATTTTGGTTTGTATTTGGATTGTATTGAAATTTATTTAGATTTTAATTAGAAATATAATTTAGTTTTGACCGAAAAAATAAAAAAAATATTTTTTTTAATTAAGTGGTCCCGTGAGCCAACTCGTTTAACCCACCAACTTGTGGTGGGCCGGGCCGGGTTCAAATTTTTTCGACTCACTAATAAGTGAGTCGAGTTGGGTTGACTCATTAAGTGATCAATCCGTTATCGATCGAGTCGGGCCAGGCCAGGTTACCGTTTTGACAGTTCTATTATAAAATCAACACCTCTCATTGAGATATAATAACATCAATTCATTATCAAAGAGTTCGTACTTTTTCATTGAGTAATGATTAATATGCGCTTCATTTCTCAACAAATTTGAGTAGTACTTTCCAAATATACCATGTATTTTGGTACACCCAATAAATCTTATATTGTTTAGGAGTCGAGATCAAGCTCATTTTGAATACTCTTTCCTCCCTCAATCCTCTGAGGTATCTTCTAAGGACAAAACTGTAATGGAACTTCATACTCCAAAGTGGACAATACCTTGAAAACGCAGTGGTCATTCTCAACGATGTTGTCGGACCGACTTGGGTCGGATCATAACATTAGCGCCCACCATAGGGAGCGACAACTCCCTTTACCCTCGATTGGGGATCCTGCCGCAGTTTGCTATTTTTAACGTCGTCCAGAAATAATACAAAAAACAATTATTTTATGCAGAAACCAACTCAATTTCAATAAAGAACCATCTCCAGATTAGGATCAAACTTCAGGACAAAAAATATATTTTTCTTTTTTTTATTTACTTGTCAAAAGAAAAAGGGGTTTTACACAATTATATTTCAATAAAAAAAATGATGATACACAATCAAACATCTTATAAATACCTATAATTTAATTTTATTAAGTAAAATGTGAATATTTACTTTTTTTAATATAAATTTGAGTTCCTTTATACGACCTTTTATTTTCTTTTCTACTTGTTCATTATATATGTTGTTTAGATCAATATCTTTTATTATAATTTTTTCAGTGACTTTAAAATATTATCAAAGTCAAAATAAAAGTATATCAAATGGAAAATTTTCAAGATATATGCAATAGATCTGTATAAATGTGTTTTGAAGTGAAAAATGTAATTGTGAATCTGAAATATGATTAAGAATAAAATAAAATAAAAACTGACCACCCAATATTAGATTAAGAAATCCATCGATTACTCTTATTAAAACATATCTATGAAACATAAAAATAAAATGTTAAAAGAGAACAAACATCAATATCTGAGTTCAATCACATAATTTATTGACATCACTTTCGATCCAAAATTTTAAGACAATAAATTTATATGTTTTTATTTTTATATAGTGCTTTACTTTATTAGGTCTAATAGACGTAAATTTTGACTCACAGTTGAATTTCAAACAACATCAAATATAAAATAATTAAAATATAAATAAAAATGATTAAAATATAAAAAAAAAATATTAAAATACGAGTGTTATGGACAAAAATCAGGAATAATACTTAAATAAAATAATAATCAAAATGGGTTTAATAAACCCATTCATTGGGCAATTACACGGAAGAAGAGTAAGAAATGGAGAAAGGGACAACGAGTAGTGAAGGAGAAGCAGAAGCACAATACTTCTGCAACGACTTCCACTGGGAAGACCTACGAGCAGAGGTGGAAGCAAACCCTTCCTATGCCTACCACTTTGAATCCGCGTCTTCTTCCTCATCGTCGCCTCCACCCGAATCAGACGTGCTGGCATGGAAGCAATTTCACCTCCGTCACGCATCTGGAAGATTCTTCAAGGTCCCTTCCCTTTTCCTCTTCGCATTTTTTGCTTTCAATTTCCCAAACCTAACCGCTTTTTGGCATTCAGGAAAGACGTTATTTGTTGAAGGAGTTCCCAGAACTACTCTCCTGTCCCCCAAACTCTAAGCTTTTGGAAGTTGGTTGCGGCAATGGTAGCACTGCTCTTCCTATTCTACGGTTCTTTCTTCACCTTTTACTTCTCTTTTTCCATCTGCGTCACGCACCGCTATTTATTTCATATCTATCTGTAGTAGATTAAGTTTGTGTTTGGATTCAGCTCAAACAGTGTTGAAATACCCACTAAAGTGGTTTTAAGACACTTCAGCGTTTGCCTTTGGATAAAAAAATGTGTACTGAATTTTACTTCTAATTTCCTTTTAGAATAAAAACATCTAAACATAAATCACTGCAAAATCGATTTAAACCATTTTTTTTTAAATGAACTGTGCAGACAGTCACCTGAATTTAGTTAATTACTCTTTAATCGTTTTCTATTATAATTGACTTTTTGTGAACTTTTGCTTAGTTTTGAAGCTGGTGGTTGTGAATTGCAAGATAGTGGTTTTAGATCAGTTGCAGTTTCTGAATTTGCAGATTAAAACCAACAACTTACTTTTGGTCAATTTGGGCGTTGTTGCCCCTTTTTTTTTTTGTATCTTGCTGTTTTTTAATCCTTATAAAGCTTTCCTGTTCAGGGCCAACAAGGATTTGACTGTTTATGCATGCGACTGTAGTGATGAGACTCTTGAGAGGGCTAACGAGATTATAAGTGATGCCTCCACAGTTGCATCCTTTCAGCATCGTTTCCGTACATTCTGTTGTGATCTTTCCACTAGTGGATTCCCAAACTGGTTGGCATGCGACCCTTGTCGAGATAAATTTTTACAAAAGCAGTCATACTGTTTGTCAGGTTATTTTGCTATACCTTTTATGCTGTTGAATTATTCGATTTATGCAATGACTTCATAAAAAGTTAGACTTGGTTCTTTCTGTTTCTATCCAGATGTCAGAGAGGGTAATGGACTGCATTTTACCAATCCATATTCATCAGAAGAAGTTGAATGTTGTGTTGGCGGAGTAGATTTTGTAACATTGGTCTGAGCTTTTCTCCTCTAAAATTACCTTTTAAGTACAATGATATGGTGCTTCCAGAGCCCGAGAGTGTGTTAGAGCCGTAATCTTTACCTTGAGTTTTAAAGTAATATATTATTTCAAAGGTCTCTTTTTCACAATGTCTCTTTGACAACATATTCCCAATCCTAGCCTAGCAACATATGTTAACTGACAGACCCTCCATTTTGCAAAATGTGTTTTTTCACTTTATCTGTCTTTTTAGAAAATTAAAGTTTTTATTTTTTGTCCCAACTTTATCTATCTCCACTAAGTAAAATGAGAGAATGCAATCACATTAATCTAGTGACATATTTTGAGTATTTTGGCTAAGGGGAAAATGAAATCATATTTTATGATTGTTCAGGCTAATAAATTGCTTTCTTAATCTTTGTATCTTGAATTACATATTCTTGAAAAGGAGGATTATGAAAGTTGTTAGAGTGCAAATTGTCTTCTCATTAAGCTCTGGAAGGTTCCTTTTCTATATTTGTCATAGTTTTGATTTGGAAGATACACGCATTCAAGCTTTAACCTCAATTTAATCAATTATTTTGGCGTCCTTGTGATCTACATGTGACTCTAATTTGTCAGCTGCTTCTTTGTTTGTTAAAAGAAGTACTCATTCTTCATTCATTCTCCAATAACATATACTGCATTCTTTCCTTTACTATATTCTATTTATATTGCATTTTGCTACCTAAGGGATTTTTTTAAGCTGTTGAACCAGAACATTTTACTTTAGTGAACCTTACTTTTTTTATGTCAGACCCCTTATCTTTTTCTTGTTTCATTATGGGGCTAACGCTCCATATCTCTACATAGCTATAATTTGGAGTATACATGCATTCACACTTACCTTAATGGTTTCCTATGTAGGTTTAAGTCTACTTTGGGACTTATTTTTCAACCGGTTGAGTGTATACTTTAACTTTCTAAGACTTGTTGTTTATTATTGTTTAGCCTTTAGGGATGTTTAATCGTTCTATACTAGCTCTCTAGATTCTTTGGCATACACAAACAACTTTATTTTTAATCTTTTGATTATATCAATTAAGTTAAAAATTAACGACCTCTCATTTTGGCATATTTTGATGTGTCATGTCAGATCTTTACTCTATCAGCAGTACCGCTTGAAAGGATGCCAAAGTCTGTCAAAGAATGCTTTTTTGTGTTGAAGCCAGGAGGCATGGTTTTTTTCAGGGACTATGGTAATAAACAAACTTGCAAACTTACTCTGTCTGGAGCTTTTAGGAAAGTTATATGTAGTGCTTTATGTCAGTCGATATTTAGAAACCTAAGGTGCTGGAAATGACTTAACTACTATAATCAGGCCTCTATGATATGACCATGCTTCGATTTGAGCCGGACAAGCGAGTGGGATTCAGGGAATACACGCGGTCAGATGGAACACGATCATATTTCTTTTGTCTGGATGCAGTCCGGAACCTATTTTTGGGTGCAGGCTTCACTGAGGTACTTTTCTATTTTTATTCGGCAATAACTTTTGGCATGACACATTGTTTTCTAATTATATTCTAATAGAAACATTAGTATGACTTGTGTTCCTACACAAAGTTAATCTTCTTAAATGTGTGGATTGAGTATAGAATCTGTTGACTGTTACAGTGTATGTTCATAATTCTGAACCTTCCATCTGTCGTCAGTCTTCCTGTAAAATTTTGCGAATCTCAATGTCTGGAATGTTTCTGACATATTATAGTCTGCTTGTATTTGATAAACTCTGCAGCTTGAGCTTGATTACTGTTGTGTTAAGTCTATAAATCGGCAGAAAGGGAAGTGCATGCAAAGAGTTTGGGTTCACGGGAAGTTCCAGAAGCCTGCACTGAGAAATGAGTAATCTTCCTTTGTTGCTGTGAAGTCAGATGAAAATGTGCACTTGTTGAAGTTTATCATTGATTACTTTCTGCTACGGTGAAGAGTATACAAGAGAAAAAGGTAGAAAAGAATTTTGATGTCTCTGTAGTCCTTTATTTTCACTCCTAAATTTTGGTGCAATGAAAAATTTGCAATGATTATTTTTGGAAAAGCAAATATTGATCACTTGGCTGCAGTACAGATTCATCTATTTGTGAACTTTTTTGTATTGAATGAGAATTCGGGAAGCCGCCTTTTTCTTTTCCTTAAAAAAACTATTTTACTAATCGCGAAATTTTTCTAAAATTACAAATAAATAGATGACCAGTGGATTAAGCAATTGCTGTTTTAATGTGACAAGTTTGAAAAGATTCATGGAACGAGTGTGATATTGTTCTGAAGGCAAGGCTGTGGACCCGTTAATCAAATTATCGTAAGTTATCTTTTAATCAATCGAGCCTTAGGCTTATGTTTATCCGAATAAACTTTATTTGAAAACAAGCATTTTCATGTGTTAAAATTAATATATAAATTAGTTTAGTCTTTATATTAGATTTCCTAATGTTCAATTTATAATTTATGTATAAGTTAGCATCTAATTATTTTTGTTTGAACGAAGTTTTTTCAAAGAAACCCTTGATCCTTAAATAATTTTGTACCATATTGTTGCTTAATAGCAGTCTCACTAAGCATTAACATCGGAAGTAGGGTAACGTAAAACTGGAAGCCTCTTTTTTGCTTTTCTGGCGGTGAATTGTAAAATTTTGAAGAGGGTTTTCCAGGGTAGGGGTGTCAAGTGCTATGGTTTGCGGGCCAGTCCGTCATTATGTTAAAAGAAGGTGAGTTGAGTTGAATTTTGAATCATAGTTGAGTTGGAATGGCAGATCAACTTGTTCTTAGTCCGTTGATTTGTTTAATTTTTTAGTTTTTATTTTTTTTAAATTAAAATTTAAAATATAAATAATTAACAGATTAAATTGTTTATATTATATTTTTATAAAGGTAAATATATAATATTATTATAATTTAAATTATTAATACTTACAAGTTTCGATCAGTTATAATAAAAAATTATGATAATTATTTTAATTTATTCAATTAAAAATATTAATTCATCAATATTAAAAAATATTTATGATTAAATTATAAATATATATATATATATATATATATATATAAACAAATTTTAAAAATTAAAAATTAAAAAGTCGTAATCTAGCCTGACATAGTCCGTTTCTAACAGGTCAAAGACATACTAGATCAAAATGAATCGAACTGACATTTTTTGTCACTCCTACTTTCAAGACAAAACAAGGATGTCAAATCTACAAACAAATGTCCTAAATGCTTAGAAAATTAACAGGTACTGTTATTACGAGAACACAAACAAATATAATTGATTGATAAAACAACATTAGTATATTAGGTTTTTGGAATTTAATTTATAATAATTCAAATTCATATTATTTTAGGTCCATTTAAGAAGATTTATTTAAACTAAATTTATATTTTTGGATTTTAAATCTAATCCACGTAATTGCATTTGGATTGAATCAGTTTTTTGGACGTTCAAAATCCAATTCTTAGTCCACTTAATTGGATTTAGATTAGAATCTTTTTTGGATTTTGAAAATCCAAAATCAAGATACATACAAGTCGATCCAAGGTAGTTGATAACTAGGTCAAAGGTCGGTAAAAGTCGGCTTTCACTGAAGGCCAACATGAGTTGGCCCTAATTGAATATCGGCTCAAGTCGACTCCTTTCGAATATAAGCTCGAGTTGGTCTTAGTCAAAGATCAATCATATTCAGTTTTCGTCAAACACCTACTAGACACAACTTCGATAAAAAGTCAGCCCTAACCAAAGTCGACTCGCATTAGTTTTAGTAGAAGGTTGACAAAAGTCAACCCCCGTCGAGTCGTTACCGACCGAGTCGACTAAGGTCGAAGGTCGCCTTACTCAATCCAAGTCAAAGATTGGCTCTAGTTAGTCTCGATCGTAGATCACCACGCATCATCCTCGGTCAAAGGTTGGCCCGAGTTGACTCCAATCGAGTCAATCTAGAGGGAAGGTCAACTTGAGTCAGTCGCAATCAAGTCAGCCCGAGCCGAAGTTCATTTGAGTTGGTCGAAGTTCAACCAAGTTGGTTCAACCGATGATTGGCCTAGTCAGCCTAGCCGAACATCGGCCAAGTTGGCCTTAGCCAAAAGTTGGTCGAAGTTCAACCTAGTCAGCTTGACCGTAGATCAAGCCATTTGTCCTGTCCGATTATTGGCTGAGTTTACCTAAACGAAGGTCGATCGAGTCAACCTTACCGATGGTTAACTGAGTTGGCCCCGGTCAGATGTCGACTTGAGTCGAAAAAAGTTAGTCTTAGTCAAAGGTTAGCTAGAGTCGCCTCCAGTTAGAGATCTTCCCAAGTCAGCCTTGATTGAAGGTCGACCCGAGTTAGCCTTGATTGAAGGTCTATTCGGGTCAACCTTGACCAAAGGTCGACCCGAATCAATCTCAGTTAAAGGGTCAAGCCGAGTTAACCTAAGCCAAATGCGCGAGTCGAGTTGTCCTATCCTATATCTAGTGAACCTAATAGTCAAGTATGTTAGATCGATCTCACTAAATTTAATCTCATTGACAAAGTGAATTTAATATAATTTAAATTAGATTGAAAAAAATCTAAATCTAATTGATTTAATTTAAAATAAATCTAGATTTTAATTCATATCCATTTTAACTTACTAAATTTAGATTACAAATCTAATCTATTTGTTAAAGAGATTGAATCTTGAAAAATCCAATTCATATCCTGATAAGTTTGTGAAGCATTTTCAAATCAAAGACAACCCAATAACTTGTGCGTGATCATGTAGTAAATAGTTCCAAAGTAATTTAAAGGCCTTCCCGGCTGATTTGTCTAATGAAAATCAGATCAAACAAGTTTTGATACATTCAGTAGTTACTTGGGAGGAGACAAGGTTGGTTTTAATTGGTTAAGGTAAGTAATATTTGACTATTGGAGGAAACTGCTAACCCTAATATGGTTTTTGAATAATTTCTACTTTTCTCTCTCATTAAGTAATGCACACCTCCATTTAAGTTTATGGTTTCATATTTAGTCGTTTCTGCAATTTCCATTACTTAACATAGTATATTCGTACATAAAATATAAGAATTTGTACATTTTGTTTTCATTAGGGTAATGTATCATCATTACAATTATAAAGTTCTTTTTCCAAGTTCTTTTTCCAATTCTTAAACTCCCTAAAGAAGAATTGCTTTTATGCGTGAAAAAAAGTTCTAATATAAATTGCTCAATGATGAATAAAAATATACTTCTACACTCAAACGCTCATTTCACAAATCATTTTAATAATATAATAAGATATATAAATACTTCAAATTAGATTATTTATCTCACACTGTGAGCTTTATTCATTTTTCATGCATGCCCATGCCTTTGATGCAATAAGGAGGAAACATTGGCAACTTTTTCATTCACCCAATACCAATTATGATTTGTGTTAATTACCATAACAAAAATATATTTTTACTACTAAATTTTTGACAACTTTTTTTTATAACTTTAAGTATTATTTTTTAAGTAATTTTTCATTATTATTTTTCTTATTTTCAATCTTTCAAAATCACTTAAAATATTATACATCATATTATAAAAAAAAGTTATTAAAATTTAGTAGTTAAAATATTATTGTCCAAAATTTAAGTCAATGTTGAAATAAGTGAGTGTTGGCTCAATAAAATAAATCATAAATTGTTAGAAGTTGCTCTTACTCTCAGCATGCACTTCCCTGAAATAATTACCCTCTGTCTTCAGCAACATTAAATTATATCTTAATGTAATGATTATTGATAAAGTTTTTAGATTGAATTGCTCCACTTTTAATGCATTAACTTAATGTCAAACTATCATAGGGTTCCTCTAGTTATCCACTACACTACGTAATTCCGTCATGAAACACGCAATTGGTGTAGTTTCTCATATTATTACCTAAGTAGAATATAGATAATATTAATTACTACAAATTATTTAAAATGATTTAACATGTCTCATTTGGAAAGTTCTATATTAATTAAAAATAAAACTAATTTACAGTTAAAAAATAAAGACAAATGAACTAATTTTATAAAATTAAATTAAATTTAAAATTTACTTTTATATTAATATAACATGAGAGTCGTGAATTAGATTCGGTCCTAACGAATTTGTTGCTAGTTAGCCTATTTTGACTATACATAAATTTCCTATGATTTTAATCTTTTTGGGCACAAATCTATTTAAATATTAATCACGTCATCCGAAAAGAAATTTAACACAAATACTCAATTAAAAAAATATAAAAGTTTTGAATACTCAATAAATATAAAAAATTAATACTAATTTAATTAAAGATAAACAATTTTTTCATAAACTTAAAATTTAATTAAGAAAAAAAGTTAGTGTAATTTATTAGTAAGATAGAAAGTGAAGAGTAGAAATATTAAATAAAGAAACAAAAACCAGACTGTTTATCAAGTAAAAAAAAATTAGAAATGAGTAAAATTATATTGATATTATTTGTTATTAGTAAATCTATTTATTATTTTAATATTATTTATTAATTTTAAAATATAAATAATGGAAAAAAGAGTACTCAATCAACTATTATAATCGATTATGAATGTTCTATAATGAATTATATATACATATATAATACTTAAAATATTTAATTTTTGATAACATAATTGAGTATATGTACAAATAATTAATTATATTATCTTTTTTTATTATTAGGTACTTGTAAAATGACTTCTTAAATCTTACTCATTCAAAAAGAGAAAAGATAAATGAATAAGTAGTGGCAATTTAATAATAAGTAGTGGCAATTAATAATAAGGAATGAATAATATTTTTTGTCTAATTTTAATTTGTACCCACTCGCATTTATTGTAATGTAAGAAATAATAAAATAAATATTATAAGAAAATGTTATATTAGTAATCAATTTTAATGATAAATTTATAAAATAAAAAATTATTAATTACTAAAATAGTCATTATTATAAATAAAAATTTATAATTGAAGATTAATTTTTTTACCAATTAATTAGAGACTAATTTAAAAACTAATTATTTTGATAGAAAAAACATTAGTAACTAATGACCTATTTCTGTTGGTAACTAAATTTAAAAATCAATTTAAAAATAAAATAATTTTTTATTCGTGATAATAACTATTTTAATTATTTTGATATCTAAATTAGTTACCGACTAATTTTTATCATTAAAATTAATTATTAATAAAATATTTTTTTTACCATTATTTTTTCAAAAAATAACTTTAAACCACAATAAAAACTATCATCCCTCGCAAATAATTTTAACCCATTAATGTTGACCCGTAGCATTATTATTTGATACATCATAGTGGAGAAACAAACCAATGCGAAAGAAAACCTCCTGTCATATCACATTACGTGTTTTATTTAAAATAATGATCAATATCAAACAAAGAGATAATCATAATTATTATTTAAGTTTTTCTGAATTATTTTATGAACAGATCACTGCAAATTCTGGTGATAAGACAGTGGAAACGATGTGATGTACGATTAATTTCAAGAAATGAAATAAGAAGCTATGTACAATTTCATTGCTATGTGAGTTCAAACTATTTTGATTCCGTTGCATTAATTGTAAGCATAAGGAAGGATGTGCTGGATTCAGTGGCGGAACACTGGTGGCTCCAAAAATTTTGAAATTTTTTTATACTAAATATTTCAAATTTTTTTATCTTATAAATATTAAAAAATATATTATAAATCAGTGATAATTAAATTAAATATTTTATGTTTTTATAAATATAATAATTAATGTTAATAAATGATAAAATATAAAATTAAACATAATAAAAAGTAAAAAATAAAAACATTTATAAAGATATTATTTATTTATTTATTATGATTTGTGTTTCTCACAAATTGTTTTCGTATCTGATTCTCATCTGTATCTCATTCTCATTCTTTTATTTCTCCTTTGTTCTCTTTCATTCTCGAGAGAAAAAATAAGTAGATAATTCTTTGGTCTCAATTGATAATGAAATATTAGTTTAATTATTTAATGAGTATCTTTTATATTAATTTTTTTTTATGAACATAGCAGAAAAAAATATTGTAATGTGTATTTTTTTATAACCAAATTTTAATTGTGGTTCATTATATTTATTGAGTTTCTCACAAATTGTTTTCATCTCTTATTCTCACCTATTTTCTTTTGTTTATGAAGAGAAAAATATCTATTATTTTTGCTCTCATCTCTTAGATGTTTTCTTCTATTCTCTCGAAGAAATATAGAAGAATGTAATTTTCTCTTGTCTCACTTGATAGCAAAACGTTAGTTTAATCATTTATTTAAGAGCTTCTTGTATGAGTGAGTTATTTCTTTTATAATTATCGTTATACTAAATTATGTATTTATCTTTATTTTATTAGTAACAATAATTAAATATATAAATTATGAATGTATTATTTTAGCTTCCCAACATTGTTAGTCAATATCTGTCACTAGTCAGAATGAAAGAAATTGAGAATAAAAGTACGAATAATTTAGTAGGGAAAGGAAAGTATATGATATGACGAGAGGGTTTCTCATAAACACCTTTTCCTCTTATTTACTATTTTTTTCAAAATATTAAGTTTTTTTTTTATTTTATCAGATTAATAAAAGAAAATTTAACATTTTATGTCTGTTTCCACTTTAGCTAATTATATATATATATATATATATATATATATATATATATATATATATATATATATATATATATAATATAAAAAACTTTATTTATTTATATGTTT
>Ga0214542_1009011_pt1 | contig 15936 bp, 12 predicted proteins | sample CNSS1metaG_FD_160096 | JGI IMG/M metagenome (GOLD analysis project Ga0214542, IMG submission 160096) | Root nodule microbial communities from cowpea collected in UCLA plant growth center, Los Angeles, California, USA - CNSS1 | ecosystem: Host-associated > Plants > Roots > Nodule | place: USA... | reverse complement strand
AAGTTTATTTTTTTTTTATCTCAGCGGTGTATGCGTGGGCCAGCCGACGCAAACAATTTAATTTGTTATGCGTGGGCCATCCGACGCAACTTATTGGTTGATTTGCGTCGGCCAAACCGACGAGAATTTAAAATTAATATTTTTTTTTTCATTTTTACGAATAGATAATTTTTGTTTCTAAATAACATTTTGGTTATTGTCGGTTTTGCGTGGGTCTGGCCGTCGTATTTTGCGTCCTACACTGATCCGACGCCATAATTTGGACGCTAAAACCGTGCATTCTTGTAGTGAATATATATTTAAGACGTAAACTAATTTTGAAATTTCAGGAATAAGAAATTGAGTTAACACTTGAAAAAACTCGAAGAATTCCATGAAACAATTGAGAGTTGAAAACATGATTTTTTTTTTTTGAGTTAAATTTGATGATTTGATTTGTTAGTAAAATACAAGACCTTGAGTATAAGCACCCACCCGTTTTCTTAAGGAATAAAATAAACCCAAATAAAAGAAATAAAAAATATAATAAAAAAAGACAATAGTATATCCTCAATGAAGGACTCGTAATGTGTTTGTACAAATCAGTTGAAATCAATTCTGCTTTCTAAGGGTGTGAAATGTAAGATTTTATAATTATATTTAGACATCAATTAATATTATAAAACCAGTCTGGTGGGAATAGAATTATCTCCAACCATATATATATAAATAATTTTCTTTATTGGTAGATAATGTGTGATCTTCAATGACGCGATAGATTTTACAATAGTTAATATGGTAAGATACATTTTAGGAATTTATATTTAATTATGATATAATTTTACAGAATATTAATTTGCATGACTAGAAAGTAAAAACTATTGTCCACTTGTATATAGTAGTATCTTTGTAAACGACGAGAAGTAAATATAAAAACGCAAAACCCGAATTCAGTATATGGTAAATGAATTTCGAAACCAACTCGATTAATGTATCTGCTTTAGTAAATTCATGCAACTTTTCTTTTCTCACAGTAGGTGAGTAGGTTGGTGGATTAGCGGCATTGAGTTTCATAGGTAAAAATGATCTATTTTTGCAAAAACAAAAACAAGGGAGAAACGTAACATGACAAGGAAAGTGGTGAAAAAGTGGCGTGAGAATTATAAATGAGAATAGTCTTGTCGAGAGAGGACTCATACTCAGCGTCAGACATTCCCAACTTTTGAGATTAGCCAATCAAAGTGCTGCCACAACTAACAGACCCTTAAATCAGTACTTGCTGCAACTCCTTTCGCGCAATCCTTCACCACATAGTCTTGAACTTGCATTAATGCACTATAAGAGCCACCAAGTGTTGTAGCAGAGTTCAACCACACACTTCAAACAACCATGACTTCTACTCCCACTCACCACTTTCATCTTGAGGATACCCGCCAAATAGAGACTACCCTTTGGGTTCTGGAACCTCCCAATCCACCACCTCTATGGAACAAGCTACTCACACCACTCAAGAAATCCATCTCCTCTTTTTCATCCAATAACAAGCCTTTCCTTCAACGTCTTCTTTCATTCTTAAAAACTTTGTTTCCCATCCTTTGCTGGTTCAAAAATTACAAGGCCTCAAAGTTTAAAAATGATTTGCTCGCCGGTTTAACTCTTGCCAGCCTCAGCATACCTCAGGTGTATATTCACAAACATTACTTCTAATCTCATGGCAATGCATCAGATATACACCATTCATTACTCTTATCAGTCTTATCATTTTTCCATTTGGTGTTGCAGAGTATAGGATATGCTAATTTGGCGAAGCTTGATCCTCAGTATGGCTTGTGTAGGTGTCTAATAACTTCATTTATATTTATACTATAAAGATGTATATATGGTGTTTGAAATTTTGTTTCTTTTGTCTACATTCAGACACCAGTGTTGTTCCTCCTCTTATCTATGCTGTGATGGGGAGTTCAAGAGAAATAGCTATTGGACCTGTAGCTGTAGTATCATTGCTTCTATCCTCCCTAGTCCCCAAAGTGGTAGATCCTGCTGTTGATCCTGATGCCTACAGGAGTGTTGTCTTTACGGTGACCTTGTTTGCTGGAATCTTTCAAGCTGCATTCGGTATTTTCAGGTGGTTTCCCCATCCGTTCGCTGCGAGATTTCTTGTGAATGTGTAGGTTTCCTTAAAAAGTAAGAAGTTTATTCTTCAAATCTGCAGGTTGGGGTTTCTTGTGGATTTTCTTTCACATGCTGCACTTGTTGGATTCATGGCAGGCGCAGCCATCGTTATTGGTCTGCAGCAGCTGAAGGGGTTGCTGGGGATTACTCACTTTACCAACAAAACTGATGTAATATCAGTGTTGGAGTCTGTATATAAGTCACTCCATCAACAGATAACATCAACAGAAAAAGTCAGTAGCCTAGTTAAATGATTTATGTTATGGGAGAATTTGGTTATTAGTTTCAGTACAGGAAATAAATTATTTTATTGATGACTTACGAAAAAAGAAAAAGAAAAAACTAATAATGATGGGAAGATAAATTTGAAATTTTTGAATGGAACAATTTATTTGGATTTTGGTTATATTTGACATTATTATTTATTTTTTGCATTGACAGTGGTACCCTCTGAATTTTGTCATCGGGTGTTCATTCCTGATATTCCTCTTAATAGCTCGATTTGTGGTAAGTAATGAAATTTCTTGTATTCCTATTCCACCACTATATTTTCTCTGTTTGATTTGAGGTTCAATGTGTATGTCATTTCAGGGCAGAAGAAACAAAAAACTTTTCTGGTTGCCAGCTATTGCTCCTCTTGTATCAGTTTTACTATCAACTTTAATTGTTTATTTGTCAAAAGCTGATAAGAATGGGGTTAATATAGTAAAGCATGTCAAAGGAGGCTTGAATCCAAGTTCAGTTCACGAGTTACAATTTCATGGTTCAAACGTTGGACAAATAGCTAAAATTGGATTGATTTCTGCTGTTATTGCTCTCACTGTATGTTACATTATTTGCTCTTTTATTTTTTTAAAATAATTTTTCTTTTCCCCAACTCTTAATGCAAATATGCGTCAAATTCAGGAAGCAATAGCAGTTGGTAGATCTTTTGCTTCCATTAAGGGATACCATCTTGATGGCAACAAAGAAATGTTGGCAATGGGATGCATGAACATTGCGGGATCTCTCTCTTCATGCTATGTGGCAACTGGTGAAAACTTTGTCTTAATTGCGATTAATTGTTTAATCATTGCAAGTTTGGATTAAAATTGGAAGAGTCTGAAAGTACTTTTACTCGTTACAGTGCACTGTTCTTAAAATCCTTTTGTAATCCAAACACAGTCTTAATCTTAATCTGAATAACTTTTGTGCACCAAACTTATTTATAGTTTGCACTAAACATTTGCAGGTTCTTTCTCAAGGACTGCAGTAAATTTCAGTGCAGGATGTGAAACATCAGTATCAAATATTGTGATGGCAGTTACTGTGTTTCTGTGTCTTGAATTGTTTACAAGGCTCCTTTACTACACTCCTATGGCCATACTTGCTTCTATCATCCTCTCTGCACTTCCTGGGTTAATTGACATAAATGAAGCTTGTTATATTTGGAAGGTTGACAAATTTGACTTTCTTGCTTGCATTGGTGCCTTCTTCGGAGTCTTGTTTGTATCAGTCGAAACTGGTCTTATTATTGCAGTAAGTAGTTGACTCATTTCAACAATTACTGTGCATCAATAGTTATTTTCATCAGGAAGTTACAAGAAAAACCAAAAATACCAGCAGACACAAAAAAACACATTAACAATTAGTTGGCAACTAGCGTAGAATAGAGTTGAATGTGTGACATGACTTCTGAATACGTGAAAGGCTTGGTGTTGTCACTGCTAATTAGTGGGGTTCCATCCATCAAATAATTTGACCTAGATACTTCTCTTGTCTTGCTCATACCTTCCTTACTTATTAGGCTTCTAGACCAGACTTTGGTCCACAGATTTGGCTTTATATGGTTGTAATCCAAATCCACTACCAATTTTGATTTGTTTAGCGTATGTCTTTTCAGTAATCACTTCCTAGAACACTTGTTAGTTATGGTCATTTCACTCTTTATACATTAAATCAAATTAAAGGTCAAGAAGTAGGATCAATAATTGATAGTGTATCTGACTGTGAAGTTTGTTTGTGCAGGTTTCAATCTCCTTTGCAAAGATACTGATACAATCAATCAGACCAGGGATAGAAGTTTTAGGCAGAGTTCCAAGAACAGAAGCATTCTGTGATGTTAGTCAATATCCTATGGCCACAAGCACTCCAGGCATTTTGGTCATTCGCATAAGTTCTGGTTCACTCTGCTTTGCAAATGCTAACTTTATTAGAGAAAGGCAATCACCTAATTTAAAACATTATTTGGAGAGTTTTATATATTTAATTACCAAACTTTGAAATCAAAATTATTTAATTCTTTCCAGAATACTGAAGTGGGTCATGGAAGAAGAAAACGAACTTGCCAAGGGAAGGGTCCATGCAGTAATCTTAGACATGGGCAGTGAGTCTCAGAACTGATGATGACCATAATAATGAATTTCATGGAATTTATTAGAACCTTATGAATGACCCTTTCTCAATTGTCTTTGATAGATCTCATGAATGTTGATACTTCTGGGATTCTAGTACTGGAGGAACTGCACAAGAGGTTGCTTTCGCGTCGCGTACAAGTGAGTCTGGCATGAATATGCATCTTCACAGAAATTAGCATTGACACATAATCAAATTTTATTAACTCTTTCATAAATTAAAAACCTGGTTACGTAGTCATGAGAAGATTAATCAAAATCATGAACACCTACTGATCTTAATCTTAGAGTATAAGATCATGTGATGATTTCTCAGCTGAACTGCATAAATTGAAGTGTTTTGGTGTGTGCTTTTGCAGTTGGCAATGGTGAATCCGAGGTGGCTAGTGATTTACAAGCTGAAAGTGGCAAACTTTGTGGATAAAATTGGAAAGAAATGGGTTTTTCTTACTGTTGGTGAAGCTGTAGATGCATGTCTATCTTCAAAATTCCCTGACCCATGATTTCACTGGCCTTATCTGTAATGATGGATGCTTGACGTTGTTGGCTCCCACTGTTAGTGGAACTGTGTCCTGTACGAAAAAAAGTCATGTATGCGAGGGTGTTGTTTCACGGAAAGACACCTTGCATGGACAATTTTGCTAGAAGCAATGTCAAACAATCAACTACAAATAACATAAGCATTTGATTGGTGAAAAAAAAATCCAGAAAAGGAAATATGTAAAAATAAAATAAAATTTAGTGAACTTATGTCGCAACACCCATCATTCTCACACTTAGTTAACTAATGTGAAATTAAGATAATAAATATGTATTAATAAATGAAGACTTATTTAGTTTCTATATTTTTATTAGATTTAATTTAGTATTTATTTTATTAAAAGTAAAATAATATCAACTTTTTCGTTTCATTAACTTTCACAATGTTTCAATTGTGTGACATATGAGTAATTACTTTTATTATAAAATTTAGGAGTGATAATATAGGTTTGGCCAAATCAGTTCGCATGTCTGCAAAAAACATGCGGGGCGGGTTAGGATATTGAGCCCGCTGACTCGCAGAAGCTCAACCCACAAAAGATTGCAGCTCATGCGGGTTGGCCTGCTGTCCCACATAAAAAATACTTGTACTTGTGTATATTGATTACTTTTCTTTTGGATTTATGTATAAACATTTTAAATCCTTGTATGACGGAAAAAGACAAGTATTATGTATTTTTTAATGTACTAAAATTTGAAGAATACATCGTGTATATTAAAGTACGAATATGAATATGATGAAAATATTGAATTATCAATTTATGATACAACTCCTCAAAGTCTTTGTTTAATTTTGTAGACTTGTTAAGGTTTTCCAATTTGTTGAACATTGAAAACTTTATGATAATTTTTTTTATTCTTTTAAAAAAAGAGGCGGATTAGCTCGCAGACTTGCCTTTATACAAAACGAGCTAGATTTTTTAGCCCACATTGAAAATGCGGGGTGGATTGTGATGATTACATTGCTACTCCTAATAAAATTTTCCTTCCTCCAGTTGATCTTTTATACCGGTTGATTTTAGAATCAGTATAAAAAATAGATTTTTTTGTACCGATTAGTAAAAACCTTTTATATCATTTGAACTTATAATCGGTATAAAAAATCTTTTCTAACTGATATAAAAAGATTTTTCACACCAGTGAATTCAATAAAATTCAAACCATTCATTCAATAGAACACTCGTTAGGAAGAGAGTAAGTTTTATTTTATAAACTTGTTCTGTATATTTAATTTAATTTGTTTTACCGTATTTACACAATTGTATTTGAACATGTCTATGCTTCTACGATGTCTCAGTAAAAGTGAATAAAAGTTTGATAAAAGAGACACATATTGTGAAAATTTTCATTCTGAGTTGCTTACCAACACAAATTGCACGACCAACTCTCTTCTACTTAAAACATTGCTTAATTTGTATAACGTTATGAAAGTGTACTCAATATTTCGATTTAGAAATCGATAATCATTAATAAATATTCTCTACTAGATTCAAATCAAAATAACTAAATTTAATGTAGTACATTTTTTCATTTTTTGTTTTTTGTTTTTATGAGACCCATTACTTTTCTTTTTACATAATATCCCTACTAAATTAATGTAGTACATTTTGTTTTTATTACTTTCATCACTCATAATTTATATACATATGATTAACTTTGCAATTTTTCTTTGAATAATTTTTCAAATTCAAAATAAACTTTACGTATTATTTAGAGGACTGTAAACAATATATATATATATATATATATATATATAAGTGATGACCTAAATTACTACGACTAGGGGTGGTAAAACGGGTCCGGCCCGCCTGTGGTCCGTCAAAAACGAGTGGCCCGCCACCAATGGGTTGGATATTGTAACCCATCCCATCTTAGGGCGGGCTGACCTATCTTTTTTTTTTAATTTTGTTTATAAATCTATTATATATATATATATATATATATATATATATATTTGTTTATATATTATAAAAAAATATTATTTTTTAATTATTTTTAGTTTTAAACATAAAAAAATAAAAAAGCGGGTTGATGGGCCAGGACGGACTAGCCCGTTTTGGCTCGCTAAACTGGCAGGTTAGGCGAGCCGGGCTACAGTGAGTTGACGGACTGAAAATTTCAACCTGACCCGCCCTTTTTTTGACGGGCTGGCGGGCCTGACCCATTTTGACATCCCTAACTACGACCAACACTGGATTAGTCATTTTTTCTGTTCACAGCGATATTAGATGGTTTGAAATTATATCCACAATTTGTCACCCATTGTTTACATTTGAACCATCTCTTTATATCCCTTTCCCTTTTTTTCTCGCAATTACTTGATAACTAAAATAGAAGAAAAATATATAAAGTGGAGTAATTGCCTTAGACTACTTACGTAGTATCAGATGTTTTCATTGATTCCATGATATGTAATAATTATTGCATATAATAATCGCTCTTCTCCACTTAGCTGCAACTTTTGTCTTGATTGTACTCCTCTCAATGTCTCTCCGCCTTGATTATGATTCCCTCAAAATCTTTTATCTCAATCAATTTTCTTTTAATGTCTTAATAGTGTTATCTGCTTAATTTTTTTTCCTCAATTCTATTTGTCTTGGCATATATCTTTTCCATCCTATGTATACTTATTTGCTTATTTATCTTTTCGCTTTGACTTACACCTCGATGCCCTCAACACTTGGTGTAAGGGATTTCCAAAGACTAGTGCATTGAATAAACTAATACATTTTGCACTTGTCTCTCAATAGAATATGGTATACACCCTTACTCTACTCAACCTCAAAAGTCTTGGGTAAATTCTTATACCATCTACCTGGCATGATCCTTTTTCATACCACCTCTCTAGAACATAGGAACATCTATCCACTCTCACTACTTATCTTTTTTCTATGAGTCTAATAATTAGTAAAGTTTGAATAATCTCCTTTGGAATCACCATTGAATACTCATGTTATAATCACACATCATAGTATTTTCTCTTTAAAAATAACTATCTTCACATCATATTCATACCCACATACATATAATCTACCACAACTCTTATTAGATTATGGCATAAGTCCTAAATCTACCTAACCTTACATACTTCTCATAGATTATGGCATAAGTCCTAATATTACTAAGCCCCACATACCTCTTAATAAATTATAGCATAGATCTTGTCTTTATTCGACCCCCGGTGCATTTTCATTTCACAAAAAAACAATTACATAATGTTTTTTATCAAAATTACACTAATTAAATAAAAATGAAATAAATTTTTAATAATGAAGTTGGATTAATTTAATTCAAAGAATTTTTAGTATTTATCCTTTTTTTCATTATAATGAAAAGGTAAATACCAAAGCACCCTTATTAATTAATAACGTATGGAGTATACTTTCCTCAAATATCAAGAACATTAAATATCATTTTGTAATTGAACAGAAATCACAATATCATCAAACGAAGATTAATGAATGTTATTTTGAAGTTATAGATATATAAGATTTGTGCCTATAAATACTATATTATATTTTATGACAAGGGTTGAGATTTATTAATTAAGATATTGAAACTTATATGCACTTGATCACTCTTTTCTACTTTTTTTTATCCCATTTATTCTATACCTTTTACTTATTTGTTTATGAATTTGAATGTCTTTACTTTAAAAATATTGTACAATTATTTATAAAAACTCACAAAGATCCATGATGAAACATTTACCATGAAGAATAAAAGACTTATGAAAGTATGTTGACGAAAATTTATCATCTGTAAATAATAATAATAATAAATAGTAATAGTAATAATAATAATAATAATAATAAGATAATAAAATGTTCTTAATATTCTAGTTGAAAAAAAAAAGAGAAAATCAAACCGAATAAAAATAACAATTGGGAGAAAATGATAACTAAAACAAAAAAAAAATAAAAATAAAAAAAACTCAAAATTGTTGCAAATCATCTTGGCATCTTTTCAATAAGAAAAAAAAATGATGAAAACAAGGCAGACGTCGACATTATTGGTATCTCCAAAATGAAATAATAGTTTAGGGGCTTAGTGGGCCTGTTGGGCCAACATATATTAAAACAAGAGAATTATAAAGGTATACCACCACTGCTTTGCAAAACTGATATATACAAACAACATCGTTCAAGGTAATATTTTCACACACAAAATTATTACATAGCCTTTCTGTTCTACTTGTTTCATCAAATTTTATTTATATGTGCAAATAATATTACTGAAAGCTATTGTCTTTGTTTCTAATCTATGAGAATGGTCAGAAAACAAGGAGTTTTAGAGTACACGAAACTGTCATCATGCATTAGGCTACTCTTGAGAATTTCCGGCACTTGGCACCTTGGTTTCAGCAAGCACATTACCTCTCTGCATGAAGAAAATCATCACTTGTCATAAATTCTGAAGTTCTTTTACTGTTCAACATCTAAAATTGGCTAGTAATATAATTTCTTTCCATAGTAACTCATTAGAATGTTGCTGTACAACAACACAACTAGTTACTGACAAAACATGATCGGAAAAGTCCCACATTGGATAAAAAAAGACAAAGTTAAACACTATATAAGAATAAAGACCCATAACAACATTGTTTTAAGGTTTTGGGATAAAAGTGGTATCAAAGGTCTTATATGTGTAACACTAATGTCATATACATATGAACCACAATCTTTAGTGAATTACTATAATCATAACCCAACAAACTTCTGCATAATAGAAACTGGTGTGTAAATATATACAGTGTGTGTGGTTTAGAGAATCGTAATTACCTGGTGGTGGTTGTCTGAAGAATCTGAGATGGGGGTCAAGGGGTTGACCTCGCCGCTCAAATTCCATGTCGTAGACCGCGTTATCAAAATGCCTAAATTTCAGAATCATTAATTTTCTTAGTTTCTTCTGCAGTTGTGAGAGTTAAATGCGGAAAATGATAGAAAGAGCAACAAAGAACATGGTTTTTTGAGGTGCGGAGTGTACCTAGGAACAGAAGGGGGGTTCGGCGGTACAACGTTATTGGATTCTCTTATAACTATACCGCTGGTAGGCCTTTGTGGTGGTCTTTGTGATGGAATCGATCCACGTCTCGCTGTTTCCGAAGGAAGCCTCAACGACTATATTCAAATCAAACCAACCAGAACAACCTCATAATCTCATTTTTGGGTTCATTCATACATTCTATATATCGCAGTAAATAGAAAAACAACGTATCCACACTTGCATGGCGAGTAAACTGTTTTTTATTTCTAAAACTATATACACTTTTTGAAATTTCTTCAGTTTTAACGTAACAACACATTATATTTCCAAGACCTAAAATAGTTGTTTAGCTCTTGCATAGTAAGTGCGTACCTTTGCACGTTCAGTATAGGACTCAATTGGTTCGCGTCTTTTTGGAGGACGACCACGACGTGGTGGTACATAAGGCACCTGTCATGAAACATCCATGTTTCCATGTTTAGTTTATTTCCAAGAATTATGGTAATTTTTGCAACAACTATACTAATGTCTTGTTATAACTCGGTTGTGATTGTACATGTTGATTATCGTAGCCGTAAATGAAAAGATAGGAAATATTTTGGATAATATTTTACCCTTTCTGATGGGAAGCCCCCGGTTTGGTCAGTGATGGCAGGAATACTCCGACTAATCATCCGTGATGGATTCATATTTAAAATTCGCTGAATTGCGTCGGAAGGGTCGATCCTATATATGCACACATTCAAACACGTAAATAAAACTTCAAGTGTACAATAACTGGAGAAAAGACTTCTATTTATGCAAATTAAACACTTCAACACTAGTGTACTCTTTATTAAACTACTATATACATTTCTATTTATTAAATACTTCAACACTAGTACTCTTACTCATCTGATGAAGTCCCTGGCTGTGTTCCCCTGTCGCGACTGGTGAGGGCTTCATTTGCTAAACCTGTAGCCCCTTGCTGCAATCTAGTTAAACATTTTTGACGATTTTAGTAAACTTGTTATGGAGAAATGAAAACATGGATAGCAAATGATAATAACATAGTGTATAATTTGACGCCATACAATGATATCATTGGTATGAACACAATCCCTGTTGTTTCAGATGATATATAAAGAAAATCATCCTGAATGAAAACTAAAAAAAAATCTGATACCTCAAAACGGAGGCATACCCAACCTCCCTGGAGTTGGGAACTCTTGAACTTGTCCCTTCAGTTAAACTAGAACTTGAATGGCCCAGAAACCTTGAAATAAGGGTCTGTGAACTTGTGCTAGTCTGCCTTTGTAGATTGGAAGTTGTCATCCTTTGGTTGTAATCACCCATCTGGGTCCTATATTTGAAAAATTAATTAATCATTTATATATAATATAGATCTTAATAATATTAATGGCTGTTGATAAATTGGTTGCTCACCACTGTTGCATTGAAGAACTGCTTTGTTGCCCTTGAACACTAGGCATCATGACTTGGGGAAGATGATGATGATGATGATCATACAAATGGGGATAACTGCAATAACATAATATTATCTTTGATAAATGGATATACTTCTCCTTTTTAAAGGAATTGCATTTTTTTTTAAATTTCTTTTAAATTGTATGTATAACAAATTAATTACAAATAAAAGAGATAAAATTACTTTGAATAACTCTTTCTTTCCCTTCAACAATAATCTATCAGCAATTATATAAAGTCTTTTATTCACATTTTTAAAGAAATATTTATTTTACATTAAATTGAAACTGTTTGATAAAGTGTCATAATGTAAAGATTGTATTAGTAGATTTCAAAATTTTAATAAAATTGAGCACAAATATATAGAGAGAGAGAGTTGTTGAAGACATTATGTTCTTAAAACTTTTTTCTTGTATCGTGACATCTCTATTAAAGAAAACGAGAGATAAATCAATAAAATAGAAAGATAAGTTAATCAAATCTAATTGTATTTTTCTGAACTTATGTCATAAACAGAAAAATAATTTTTGTTAATATTATGTTGTTTTTTCATAAATAAAGCGGAAATTTTGATGCCAAACATTTCATACTTAGGAAGCACCGAAGATCCAGAACCAAAGGAACTGCTTGATGTTGCAAATAGGCTAGGGTTTTGACCATATCTAGCAACTGAGGACCCGGAAGGAGCTGCAAGATTAGGCGTCATAGATCTATAACCTGGTTGAAAAGTGTTTGGTTGCATTGTTACCGAACCAGGCTGAAGATTTGAGAACGGCTCCGACCTATGACAAAAAGCAACAACAAGCTTGGTACTTTGTGCTGTTCCATGATAACAATATATGGATTAAATATGTTTTTTTCCTTCATTTTCGTGAATTTTGTAATTAGTTTATTTTAAAATTTTGGACTAATTTACTCTTTTATTTTTCGAAATACGTGAATTTAGTTATTTTAATCAAATTTTGTTAAGTTTATTTGACATTTCAAATGCGTTTCATAATAATATTTGACTTAACATTAAAACAAAAATGTGTCAAATATTATAAACAACTCAAATACAATCCTGAAATACGTACGAAACATCAAATAAATTCAACAAAATTTGATTAAAAAGACTAAATTCACGTATTTTAAAAAAATGAAAGATTAAATTGATTCAAAATTTCGAAATGAACTAATTCCAAAATTCACCGGAAAAAAAGATATTTAACCCTAACGATATATTACATTTCATGTACAAGCTGAAATGCTGTTATATATATATATATATATACCTTGGGCGCGTGGGGTAGACAGATCTTCTAGAATCTTGAGAATGTAAATCCAGAACCTGCTGCAGATTAGAGGCATGGTCTATTTGATTCTGCACTTGAGTGAATGGCTGTGGGGATCTGAATAAAAAATAAAAACAGTTAATGCTTTTTCTTGTAAACATGTTAATCGAGTAATTGCAAGAAGAAGTTGAAGAATGGAATGGTACTGCGTATAGCTGGGTGCGTATTGTGCACCATGTACATCAGAAGCAGAGAATTGAAACTGTTCGGGTCTGCAGTTAAAAATTCAAATTCAAATTCAAATGAACGCCGTTATGAAAACATGGAAACATGTTTAGTAATAAGGTTAAACAATTAGGAAGATACAAAACTGTGAGTCTCACAGACACCGATAATGATGTGGGGTTCCTGTGTGAGACATTCAATTTTGTTGTCGTTTGTGGTTCAAAAATTTTAAGTGCGTTGCAAACTGGATAAGTACTAAGCAGAAGTAGAAAAAGTAAAAGAGTACCTAGAACTCCACGCAGTACGAGAGTTAATGGTATCCTCGTTTTGCGTTATTAACGTAGATCTTACGTGTGGGGCAAAAGGACCACACCACTGTCCCGTTTCACTATTCGCAGATCTTCCCTGTACATGCATACAAGTATAGATATTGACAAAAAAAAAACACAGCCTATGGAATATATGTACTTCAAACTTAGACATGTTTTTTTAACAGTTATACTCACAGGGTTCTGGTGGAGCAGTGCTGGGTAAGAGGATGATTGATTAGTGTTGATAACATTGTAATTGTTGTTTCCGATTCTGCTAAATTAACATTTTATAACACTGGTTATGATCGATGAGATAAAAATGGATAATTCAGAAAATGAAATGAAAAACTTACGGAACCGAATTCGCATTTTGCAGTTCAGAGAGTTGATCGAAATAACCAGCTAGGGTCATGTCTTGGGTTTGGAGAGATGGAACAGCTCCATCTAACATTAACCCCTCCTGATTAATTACGATTAAAGGAAAGTAAGATTACTTTAAAGTTGCATATACACGTGGAAACATTATGAGATAAGAGATGTAGTAATTTTTCGTTCGGGTAGCAGTAAAAATTGTTAATTTACCCCAGATGATGATGATGGAGGGTTGTTTAATTGTTGTTCACTAAGAACTGGGATGTTTGATTGTAACGGAGGAAGCGGGTTGGGGACGAAAGTGAGAGGTTCTGCAGTAGAAGCTTGGTAAGACCATGTTGTGTCCATCATTTCATTCATTGGCTCCAAAAGCTGTATAATCCATGTAAATTAACGATCATTCTCTACGTGCACAAATAAACATTTATAGATTCTTTTTTATGGATAATGTATGCAAAGTGCGTTGCTTATTCTATAAAGAAAATTTTAATAAACAGTAGCAGAATAATGGTAAGTGTGATGTACACATACTTTATTTGGAAAAAAATAAACATTAATAATACTTTATTTGGAATAATAATCAGAGTTTAAAATAGTTAAGTACACAACAATTATATACTTTATTTGGAAACAAAAGAAACAGTTGCGGCATCATTAGGGTTAGAAAGCATGAAAGCAAGCATGAAAGCGTGTGGGTCCTGCAATTAAAATATCAAATTATATTTATTTTTTATTAATAATATTAATATAATTGTATACACGTGTGTCCCTTTATTTTCCAAGCAATTAAACAAGATAAAAGAAATTGTTCTGTCTTTCTTTTTGTCCTTCTGTTTAACAAAAGCTGTTTTATAAATCATCCCTTTACCACCTTCTTTTCTTTTTCTTTCTTTCCTTCCTTTTCATGGTTTTTAGTTTTTTTTTTTTTTGCTTCTCCATTCCTGCTATGCATGACCATATATAGTCAGATTTATAAAATAAAATTAAAAGTTAAGAAAATTACTGAAGCGGGAAGAGGAGGCAAGTCAATTTCAGAATTAAAATGTTCCATTAAATTTTCATCGTCCAAACCAGTGAGGGGAGTGTCTGTCTGTAAAAATGTTGGTAGGAAATCATCGTCGCTCCAGTCACAGAACATATCAAGGTTGTCTGCTTCAAAATCTCTGTCCATGTTCTGTACACAATCCATTTGTGAGTGACGAGAGACAGAAAGAGATTCAGATAAAGGAATAAATAAGAAAAGAATTTTCTGGAGTAAATTAGAAAAGAAATTACTCAGAAATACCTCAAATGTTAAGGAGCACCTAAAGAGAGGAAAGAAATCAGAGATACTATAAATGATGGGGAATGGTATGAGAAAAGAGACAGAGAAAAATGATACACATTGATTGAGTATTTATAATAAAGCTGGTGCATGCAATGGAAGGAAAAAGAAACCCTCACAAGATAAACTACAAAGATGCTTTGCTGTCAATAAAATTTGTTTGTCATCTTTGTGTATTTTATATAAAACATATTTGAACAATTACGCTCTGCATTTATAACGTTTTAATGATGTATTTTATGTTATGATGATATAAAATGTGACCTCTCCCAAGAGAGACAACAAAGGAAGCTTTGCTGTCAACAAAGCATGGACCTTCCATAATCAAATACCCTTGTCTTCTTTTTGTGCATTATACTCTGTGCAAATAAACTTTTAAAATTATAATGATGAAATAAAATATGTCATAAAGAGTTTAACTGCATGAAACTGAGTGTGTTGTAGTTAATATTTCTCAGAAAAAAATACCTCTTACAAAGTTGCAGATTAATAGCATTGGGTCCACCAGAAGCAGGTTGTCTAGATTTCTGAAACTGCGTTAGAGGAGACTCAGAATTAAACTAGTTATTAAATGGCAGTGATACATATATGTTGACTTTTGCATGCATAAACCGTCTCAAGAGTTTATAAAATACATTATTGATGCTCTGATCCAAATGACACCCCACCTTTAACTTTTAACGCATAGTTGGTAAAAAAGTATTGAACGATGTGAGAAATATTTAAAATTAATAAATGATCATAAAAGAATTACGCGAAAAAAAAGTAAAAAAAAAAAAAGTACACAAAGTGATGTTTAAAAGAAAAAAAACACTTTATGGTAGATCATTTTAAATTCCATTTTCTTACTACAATTTCTCTACTTTTTCTTATTATTAATAATAATAAATAAA
>Ga0214542_1009010_pt1 | contig 15937 bp, 3 predicted proteins | sample CNSS1metaG_FD_160096 | JGI IMG/M metagenome (GOLD analysis project Ga0214542, IMG submission 160096) | Root nodule microbial communities from cowpea collected in UCLA plant growth center, Los Angeles, California, USA - CNSS1 | ecosystem: Host-associated > Plants > Roots > Nodule | place: USA... | reverse complement strand
CTACATAGCTGGCCCAACAAACACGTTCCATTCCACACATCATCAAATGCTTCAATTTGAATAGATTGGCTGCAATTAGTAAACCAACCTAATTAGACAACTTTTATTTAATTAAAAGAAAAATAAAAGAAATTAAGACAAATTAAAAGAAATGGGCCTAGCCAATGGCCCAAGCCATGAGGCCTTAGGGTGATTATCATCATCCCCTCCCTCTTTAAGAGGATCTGTCCTCAGATCTAGAAGGTTGATTAAGGCCCACAACATTAAAAGCTGGATTCCTCCTGGATCAAAAATATATCTATAGTAGTCATCAAATAAGATTTCATTAAAATTTTGGATGCCATGCAGAGTATATTTTGTGAAGATACATGAAGATGGGCTTTTATGTTTTAAAACATTTTCAATGAAGCCCATTTCACAAAAATATTGATTTTCTGATTGACTTAATTGTAACCTAAAAGGTAACTCTAAATCAAAGGTTAATTTTTGCAAATCTTTTGAGGAATATGGAATGATCGGTGAAGGTGGAAAAACAATTTTAGGGAGAACTAAGACAAAAGAGTTAATGACAAATGAAGGAGATTTTAAGAATTGGATTACTCCCTTGTTTATGCGAGAAACTGTAGGATGTTGTATCTCTACTTCTCTAAGCATGATTTCTTTTCTCTCAATCTCTTCCTCTTTTCTTTTAAACTCTTTCTCTTGTCTTACTCTCTCTTTTTCTTCAAATTCCTTTCTCTCTTTTTCCTCCTTCTCTTTTCTCTTTTTTTTCTCCTTCTCTTTTCTTTGTTGTTCCTCTTCTTCTCTCAATTCTTGTTCAAATTTCTCTCTTTCTTTTTGCTCTCTTCTTTGAATTCTTAATCTTTCTTTTTCTTCTAACTCCCTCATCTCTCTTAGAAGTATTGTGAGTTTTTCCTCCTTCCTTCTTTCTATCTCAATTTTCTTTTTCTCTATCTCACGATCAAAATCAAAGGAAGGTGGTATGAATGTTCTTCTCATGCATGCTCTCAACTCACTCCAATTTTGAATGGAAGATTTTCTTCCTTTTTCCACTCTAAACTGCCTATAATACCACCACTCTTTTGCATGTCCTACAAAACTAGAAATGCACAAAGTAAGAAAGTAGAATTTACTATGTCTAAGATGGAATGAATGCACCAAATCATCTACTTCCCTCTCCCAAGATATGTATGATAATGAACTTATGTCCTCACCAAAGAAAGGGAATGTACTCTCATGTGTATGATGCATTTTATCCTCATAATGACTACCTAAATGCAATTCACTGTACGAATGAAAACTCATTTTGCCAAAAACACTTATCAAAAAATTTTTTTTTCACAAAGAAACTTTAGGAATTTCTAAAGAGAAAATAATGGAAAAAAAAATTCTAGAGATACTCCCAGGAAAGGGAGATGAGTCACATGGACAAGCTTAGGAACCAAGCCTTTCCTAGCCAGAGATCTCTAAATTTCTTTCACAAAATTTCTCAAGAAAAATTCAAAGCAAAACAGATTGTAAGAAACAATTTGACAAAGTGTGTGAAGAGAGTGAAAACTTAAAGACCAAAAGAAGGTCAACTAGGTGTTAAACACATTGCACCTAGATATCACGGTGACCTAGAACATAAATGGCAAACACACAAATCACACAAAACCTGGACATTGAAAGCAAAAAAAAGGAAAACATAAACTAGACGAAAAAAAAAAAACCTAAGTGAAGATACAAGTGGCCTTTGGAACCCCTTGAACCTCACACTAAGCATGCTTAAACTATTACAATGAAATGCTAAGGATGGGATTGCTCTAAAGCATTTTCCCACCTAAGCCAAATGAAAGGGAAAAGAAATAGTAGACTAAAAAAAATACACCCAAAATACCGTGATATGAAAACAACAAATCACAAAATAAAAGAATGCTATTCTATGTCACTCTCTCGGCCAGCCTCCAAGACATATCTCCCTTAAGTGTTTCTTCCACTTTGATGCTCTCAAGTCCCAGCTTACACCCACAATTCCTCTCGGCAGTTTTACTTCCCAATAGATTCACTCACCCCACATGAAGAGGCTTCACCTACAAGGGTTGCCAAAACAGTGAGAGACAAAGAATTTAAAACAGAACCAAGGAAAGCAAGCTGCATAAGAGTAAAAATCAGAAACACAATAAAAGCTCAAATTTGAGGCAAGGACAACATCAAGTGATGGAAGTAATGACAAACTCAATGGAGAGCCAATAAAGATAAGCAAGAAAACAAGCTAACAAATAAAGAAGGCACAAAAAAGGAACCTAAGGAATGTATCTAGAACAAGATGAACAAAACGAAAATCAGACAAAGACTCAAAACAAGTAAAATCAAGAATGATAACATATGCAAACAGAGTTGAAATGGACAGTACAAAAATGCTGTGGTGACTAGGCCAATTTTACACAAACACTCAGTTCATCCCAGAACATTTCGTGGCAGATTTTTTTTTGTAAACAATTTTTTTTCCAGTGATTCTTTTCTTTTCTTTCAATTTGTAAATTGCTTTTGACTTATTATCATTTGAAGCCACAAGTCACAGCAGGGTCAGTTGTCCAATTCCAATTCAACTAGCAAATGCATATGACAGATTACAAAAATCCAACTCAAAAACAATTCAGAAGGCAAACAAGAAACAAATATTGGCATTGCAGTGCAGTAAGCAAGCAACAAAACTGTTTTACAGCAAAACTGATTTGGTGAAGCACACAGATGACACAACTTCACTTAAACAAGGTCAACAGTGTAACAACACAAACAGATGCAACGGATTTTGAAACATTGATGCTAGGCCAAAGTAGCCATAACTACGAGAATCAGTTCACAACAGAGGGTTACTGTTTAAAAGAAAAATCAAACTGCAAAACTGACAAGTAAGTCCACGGGCAGTGCACACAAATGTGAACCAAACCAAGAAATTTGCCAATACAATCAAGGCAAGAATGAAGCTGCAGAAACATATCAAAAACACCAAACACTAGGCTAATCACAGAGACAATAATAATGATATAGCAAACACACGAAAAATAGAGGCAGTTTTAAACTAGAATCAAGTAGTAGGTACTATGAAAATATTTTTAAAACTGCACCAAAAGTAACTAACTGGCCAGGCACTGATTCAAGAAACCAGAATGCACAAAAACAAGGTGCTAACACAGCCTATGCTTTCAGCTAAACCAGAACCTCATGAGTACTCTGAACACATTTAGATTTGAATAACTCAAATGTAGTTTGGTAGCAACAATCATTGGCCAACAACCTCAAGTTCCAAAATAGTACCAGAAGCAAACAGATCACGAAATGCAATTGTAACAAAAAAACAACAAAAACCAGCACGAATGGAATAAGAACAGTATCAATATACACTGAAGAACACTTGCTAATGATCTAATAGCAAAGGCAGAACTGAACATACCACAGAAACTAATTATTAAAATAGAACAGATACTGAACACATACAAAATAGTGAACAAGACCACGTTTTAGGCACAACTGCTATGGAATCAGTGACATATAAAGGAACTAAACAATTCCTAAGACAAAACATAGATTATAAAATTGTAAAGCTAAGTAAGAAAACAAAATTAAACCTAATTGACATACAATGAGCGGCAGATTCAGATAGCTAAACATGAAATCATCACGGTATTGATTCAGAAAAAATCAGGACAATTAAACTTGAATCAATTTCAGCAAAAACATTCAACAGATAATCAGTAGAAACGCAAATCATAGAATAAGAACAACTCAATCACAGAAGAATAAGACCGAAATGCAAACAACAAAGAAGAAAAAACACTAAGATAAGAGAAAGAACACTTATCTTTGAAGTGAGCCCAAACACGGCGGTCCAACCAGTGAACCTGGTGCTCTTGATACCAAATGATGAGTGATCCACAGTGCAGATAATTAGTGGAAATGCAGCAGAAACTCGATTGGGTTTCGGATCACTCTCGTTTCTCACTAAAATGCACACACTCGCAGTGTTTGGAACCCTAGGAGGAGAAATCCTCATCTAAGGTGAAAGTGAGCTCTGAAATTGGGGATAAACCTCTCAAATTAATCAAAGTTGCAATTACAATAGATGGTTGGCCTTTTATAATGAGCAGAAGGCCACCGTGAAAGTTTAAACGGGAAAAGGAAAGAAGAACGTCGTTCTAACAATCCTAACGGCGTGAGAAAGGGTTGGCTCCCTAAAACCCTCAAGGTGAAACGCGTGAAACAGGAGGAAAGGAAAATTACATGGACTACTAACAGCAAGGCACCATGAAACTAATGATTGATGGAATGCGTGAGGGTTTGAACGGCTCTAACAAACCCTAGCAGGAAAATGAAGAATAGGGTTGATGCGTGGCTGTGTTGACGGCAAAGGTTACTGTGTGCGCAAGGAACCCTAGCAGAGCAGAAGATATGCCTCTGGACACAAAATGCGTGATGTGTGGGCTTGGTGGATGCTGAACAAAGGAATTGGTTGGACGCGTAATGCTGCTGGAATCACCGGCAGTTAGATGAATTGGGCTCGGCCCAATAAAGGTGATGATAACAAAACAGGCTGCAGCAGGACGGGTGGTGCGGGAAGCATTGGTGCATGATGTATGAAGGAATTGGCTGCCCAATTAAAAGTTTTGCTACATAGCTGGCCCAACAAACACGTTCCATTCCACACATCATCAAATGCTTCAATTTGAATAGATTGGCTGCAATTAGTAAACCAACCTAATTAGACAACTTTTATTTAATTAAAAGAAAAATAAATGAAATTAAGACAAATTAAAAGAAATGGGCCTAGCCAATGGCCCAAGCCATGAGGCCTTAGGGTGATATTCATCACCCCCCTCCCTTCCTTTTTTTTTCCTTTTAGGTATGTATATTCTTGTCTCTTTCTGATATTTGGAATAGTTGTATGTGTATATTCTTCTTTATTTTGTTATTTGGAATGATTAACAAGTGTGGGTTTGGGTACACATTGCATTTTGTTCATTACATGAGTGGGGCCCTATGTTCGGGTCTGAGTTACTTAGAATTAGAGGGGATTTTGTAATAGTGTCATGATGGATGTACTTCCTAAGTGGTCATTGTGAGAACCCCAACTATAGTTTGTTTGCTTCATTGGTACTCCTACTTCTTGTTATTTACCAATTGTCGTGGGAAATGCCCTTAAGTGGGTCATAGCTCTAGTGACCTTAATCTTTAGGTATTAGAGAGCTATCCTTGAGAACACATAGACTTTGCCTTAGAACTTTAAGCGTCGACGTCTGTCAAATTAAGTCACAAAAGGGAGACTATTTACGTCCTTTACCCTCACCTTTTCTTGTATATAATAATAAATCCATCACAATTTTTATCATGACACCATTATAAAAAGGTTAAAATACTCCATTGGTCCACGTTTTTGTTCAAAAATCTCAATTAGGTCCTAAGATTTTTTTTAGTCTCAATTAAGTCCATATTTTTTAAAATGTGTAACAATTAGTTCCATTCCGTTAGTATGATATTAACGGTGTTAAGGATGTGCCACATGTCAGCTCCTCATTTTTTTTGAGTTTTTTTGAATTTTTTAATTTTTTTGAAAATTATTCATGCCACGTGTCACATCAATATTGTGCCACATGTCAAGTGAGTCAAGGTGACATGTGTCAAGTCATTGTCTAAATCTCAATTTGGTCCATATATTTGTTATTGTGATTATATTTCAGTCTATTATTTTTAATTTTCAATTTCATCTCCCCAAATTGAGACTAAATTTAGCTTTTATATAAATTTTATAATGATATTTTTATTAAATATTTTAATAATATTAAGTTTCTTTAAATTTTTATTTTACATTAAACTTTACTTATATTTTGTTTTAAAATATTAAAATATTTATTTTAACTTATTACAAAATTATTTTAAATAATTTATATACAAATGTTAGAATTGGTTTGAAAATAACAATTTAATAAATTTAAATATAAAATTTTAAAACAATTTTGTAAAAAGTTAAAATAAATATATTTAAAATTTTTAAATAAATGTGTAATGCCCTCTTATTTAGCCCCAATATTTAAGGGTTTCCCCAAAATTTAATGGGCCTAAGGGCTGGCCCATAGGGTGTCCAAGGCCCCTAAGGCAACTAAACCCCTCTCACTTCTGTCATTCTTGCAAAAATAGTGCTCTCATTCTTCTCCTTTTCTCTCCACAGAGGCTCTGCTAGGGTTTGAACCCCATTCGTCATCAAGCTAGCTCAGTCTCGTTTTCTAAGTCACGTAAGTGCTTTTTGTTCTTGCTCTTCTTCTCTGGTTTGGTTCTTCATGATTTTCCATTAGGGTTCCTCGTAGTAATCTCGTGCTCAATCTGTATTAGGGTTTCCAACTCGTGAATTTGCTCCGTGGTTTGTGGTACTCATTTGCTTAGGTGTCGGGATATTTTGCTAGCTTATTTCCAGGTAAGGGAACCTAGGGTCTCGCCCTTTTAAATCAATCTTTGCTTGTTTTTGGGTCTGTTTCGTGTTTTTGAAGTGTGTATGGTATTTAAAATTATATAAACATGAACTGTGCATTTGCTCTGGTTCAATCTTTGTGCTGGCATGCGTGAATAGTGGAAGGATCTGATATCCTCATCTAAGCGAGTGGTGCTCGCCTAAGTGAGAGTATCAGAAACTCCTCCCAGGTACTGTGTGAGCTGTCGCTTAGGCGACGAGCTCCTGTTTGAGCGAGAGTTCATCTTGCTCAGGCGAGAAGGTCTCGCCTAAGCAAGAGAACGCGACAATGCCACTGTTCCCTTTTCGAGCCCTCGCCTAGTCGAAAGGAGCTCGCTTGAGCGAGAAAACCTTTTCGCTTGAGCGAGAGTTGGTCGAGAAAGTGTTTGGGTTCTGTTTTCTTCTCTGCTTTTGAGTGTTTGCCATCTGTCTGGTTGGATTGCTATGTTAAAGCATGAAATGAGTGAATATGCATGAGTAAAATGGTTTATGAATTGTGAATGATGAGTTTGGCATGATCTTGGCATGTAATGAGTATGAAATGGTTGGGTATAAAAGTGACATGGAATTGGTATGAACATGAATGTTATATTGATTAATGGAATATGTTGTTGGTATGGTTAGGACGTAATTTCACGATAGTTTCGTGGTGGTGTCTCATGGGTTAGGATGTAATTCCATGAATCTCTAGGTGAGATCGCATGGTGGTGGCTCAATTGGTCAGGACGTAATTCGTGGGAGTTCATGGTGGTGCCTCATTTATATAATTTAGTAAGGATTCAAGGTAAGGATTGCACCCTGACACTCTAATGAGTTAGTGAGTCTCACATAGAGCGTACTGACTTAAGTGGTGAGAGTAGTAGGAGGCCTGAAACACTTTAAGGGCTAACCTTGTGTGTGGGGGGATGTAACACTGGAACAATTAGCTCGGTAGAGTAGTAAAGACCATCACAATTGCAAGCATCCGTTGAATCTGACTAATTATTTGTATTCGGATGAGTCTTGTCGTGAGTCTTAGTGTATTGTTTGCAAGTCATAACATGATTGGTTGACAAAAGGAACTTGAACTATGAAATTGTATGTAACTGTATGTTAAACCATTTTTTGCTCTAGCTTACCTTTTTCTTGTTTGATTGTTATTTGTGTGGTTTTCTCTTTTTGCGATGATCATCAATTTATTGATGTGAGCAAATGCGAGAACTCCCCGTAGTCGTTAGGGTGATGGAGATTTTGCTGCCTAGAACATCTTGGATCAGATCCTGTTTTGTCCAAGTTTTCTTTAGGACTATAGCCCATGTAATATCTTGCCCTTTGGATGTTTATTTAAGTACTGTGTAATTTGTATCTAGGTTAGTCTATGGCATTGTGGTGTGCCTTAGTACTTCATTTTAAGCGTCTTGGATACTGTAAGGAGTAGGGTTATACTCCAAGACTTTGCCTCTCATATTATCTGTGTGACATTCCTTTAATTAGGGTTATTAATTAAATGGGGTGTTACAAAATGGACTGAAATGTAATAAAAATAACAAAATATGTGGACCAAATTGATATTCAGACAATGACTTGATATGTGTCACCTTGACTGACTTGACACGTGGCACAATATTGATGTGACACGTGACATGAATAATTTTCAAAAAAAAAATTCAAAAAAATAAAAAAAAAATTCAAAAAAAAATAAAAAAAATGAGGAGCTAACACGTGGCACATCCTTGATACTGTTACCTCCATACTAACGGAATGGACCTAATTGCTACGCATTTTCAAAAATATAGACCTAATTGAGACTAAAAAAAAATCTTAGGATCTAATTTAGATTTTTGAACAAAAACGTGGACCAATGGAGTATTTTAACCTCATAAAAAAATGAAAACATGCCTCCTAAGGCATAAGCATGCATTTCATTAGCATATCACATGAATAAGTTTCCTTTGATGCACAACCATGCATTGCATTCCCATCATGTGGTCATTCATGGTACCATGTCCATAGTTTCAAACACATAGCATGGATATGTATAATTTATTTTTTTTTAAATAACCAAAAAAAATTGAACTAAAATAAATTCAAATTGCTTCCAATTTTGCTTATCACCAAATTCTTGGAATCTTTCTTATGAAAAATGAGAAAATAATAAAACATTTTTTTTGTCAAATTAGTGGATTGAATAAAGAAATAAAATATTGTTTGTTATCATTTCTTTTGAAACATCTATCTAGTCTTGCATACATGAAATCACTCAAATCCATCTCCTTTTCCATCTCCCTTCCATCACAAACCTTGTTTTCAATTTTTCATGAAGGATTATCACTAAAAGGGGCATTACCTTAGGATGATTACAAACAACTCTTTTAACATACAAAAAAAATGAAGAAAAGTCTGCTAGACTAAAAAAGTCTAGGAAAAAATAAGACAAAAAAAGTGAAAAAAAAAAGAACAAAACAAGGGGCATCCTGTCATATGAAATAAATTATTTTCTTATGAATTCAAACTTTTGAGAAAAATAATCATGATTTGAAATTATGTGTGGCCATGTTTCTTTATAAAAAAAAAGTAATTATCTTTTGTTACCCAATTTGAGCTTTCAAAAAAATTTCTTTCAAATTACCCAAAACAAGGGTCACCCTCATATTAAGGGTTGACATAATGTTTACATTTGTTTCATTCGACTAGTAGTTCACCAATACAGAAATATCAAAAAATAAAAAGACACAAAAGAAATGGTTATATAAAGAAAAGAAAAGAAAAGAGAAGCAAAAGGTGAACAAGAAGAAGTCAAACAAATATTGAATGAAACATTATTCAAAGATCCTTTTTTGAAACAACCCTCACATCACTTTTTTGGGCCTTTACTTTCATTTACTTCAATACTCGTAGCCTTCGCAACGGTACAAGCCTAAGAAAGTCCATACAGATCAAAGATTGGTTGTTATTTTTGGAAGATTTTAATTTAGAAGAAAATTTTGATTTGCTAACAGGTTTGTTCTAAAAAATGATGAGAAAAAGAATGAGAAATGTGTTGAGAGATTTGTTTTTAAACATTGGGGCAGTCTATTTTTGGGTGACATATTTTCTAAGCTTTTTGAAATTAGCATGAACAATCAAGCAATTAAGCTAAATTTGGGTTGTCCCTTTTAAATTCATTCTTCATGAAACTCCACCTTTGCTCTTACAGTATCCCCACTCTAAGCTTAAACCTTAACTAACCTTAAACTAGTCTATCTTTATCAATCCCAAACCTAAACTGGGGCAATCACTTTGTTTGTAATTCATATATTCCCATCACATATTCAAAATTGGGGCATTTATTTATATTGAAGACTATGATCCCATTAGGGGCAACTTGTGAAGACCCCGTCATTTTTCAATCTCCTCAATTGGGAAAAGCCAAACATTCTTTTGTACCCTAAGACCATCCTAGCTCTCACACTAAGGGCAAATTTTTAAAGTCCCCATCATTTCCTTCATACCATCAATAACTAGGCAAAGCCCAAACACATTTGTGCCCCGAGACCAATTCAAATTGGGACAACTTCCTAGTTAATCTTCATCACCTCATCCAAGCTTTTTCAAGCCCTTGGCAATTTCATGCATGTCATTGAAATAGTGTTTCAAAAGAAATGATTAAAAAAAGGGTTCCTTAGTAAACTAATTAGACCAAAGAAATGATTTGGAAAAGTAAACAATTTCAAAGTAGAATGGTTCATGAATTCGAAATAGCAATGAAATAGTAATCAATTCAAATTTGTTTTCAAAAAAAGTGCAAAAGAAAAAATCATACATAAGGTATTTCATACATCATACCAAGTCATGCATACATGAGTCATTCATCTTTTTGAATGAAATATTTTCCACCTTTCCAATCAAAACCCTCTTTACTCATATGAATGGTTATCGAATCCTTTCGTTTTAGAAGAAAGAAAATTAAAAAAAAAATACACAAATTTGTTTGTATGATGTTTCTCAAATTTATGGTCCTCTTCAATCATATGAATGACCAATATACCCTAAGTCCATTTTCCACACTGGCCCCCAAGCCAGTTCCCACACTACCCCCAAGCCTGGTTTCCACATAGGTCTTCAAGTCCAATTTTCACACTGGTCTCCAAGCCCAGTTTTCACACTAGCCCCAAAGCCTAATTTCCACACTGGCCCCCAAGCCTAGTTTTCACACTAACCCCTAAACCCAATTTTGTCTAGCCTCAAGCCTAGTTTTTTCTAACATCTAAGCCTAGTTTTCCTTGCTCTCAAATTAATAAAGAAAAAAATGAAAAATACAAAAAAAGTCTTTTTCAATTCATTTCATTATACTATACAACATACACACATTCACATCATGTCATACATCGTACTTTACAAAATCATTGAAAATCATTTCAAAGAAAATATCGTTAAAAAAAGGAAATTTGAAAAAAAGTTAACAAGGATATTTTTTTATGTGTAAGTCTCACCAATATTAGGCATTCATGTGGTGTTTGTCGACACTTCAAAAGCAAGATCCAAGTTCTCCTTTTATACATCAAGACCCTCTACAAAGCAATGATTATGAATTTTATTTATATCGAGACCCTCTACAAGGCAATGGTCATCGATTTCTTTACATGAAGACCCTTTGCGAGGCAATGATCATTGATTCGCTTATGTTTATATCAAGACCCTCTACAAGTCAATGGTCATGGATTTTCTTTACATCAAGGCCCTCTACGAGGCAATGGTCATCAATTTCTTTACATCTAGGCCCTTTACGAGGCAATGGTCATTGATTTCTTTGTCACATCTAAACCCTCTATGAAGCAATGATCATTGTTTTCTTTATCACATTGAGGCCCTATGTCAAGCAATGGTCATCGATTTCTTTACATCAAGGCTCTCTACGAGGCAATTGTCATTAATTTTTTCCCTTTCGATATAGATCCTCTCCTCGGGATTGGTCTAATCTATTTTTTCAAAAAGTCGGTAAAGAAAATAATAAAACAAAGTGATTTATCAGATTAGGAACCTCTACATAGTAATGGTCACTGAATCTTTTTGATATAGACCCTCTCCTCGAGTTTGGTTTAATCTTTTTCTTTCAAAAATTCAAAGTTGCAAAAAGAATGTGGTTTTTTGGATCGAACCCTCTACATGGTAATGGTTACCGAATCCTTTGAATAAACCCTCTCCTCGGGATTGGTCCAGTTTGTTTTTTTTTCGTAAAGTAAAAAAACAAAAAAATATGATGTGTTGAATCGAGAACCTCTACTTAGTAATTGTCACTTAGTTCTTTTCTTTCAGATAGAGACTCTCTCCTTTGGAATGATCAAGTTTGTCTTTAAATTTGTTTTCTTTTTAGTGTTTTTATCTTTACTAATCTTTTACTACGATAATATGAAAAAGTCAAACTTTCATATTAACTAGTAAAATATAAATAAAAAGGGACACCTGTCAACACCTAATTTCGTTTGGGTGAATAAATTTATTTTCGAAAAAAAAATTAGTCAATGGTAAATAAAAAAAAAAAGAGGTGAAATTAAGTTTTCTTCAAAGATTTTCAAACGATAATTTTACTAAAAAAAGAAAAAAAAGAGAGAGATGAAAAAAAGGAAAAAAAAGAACAAGGAATCCAATTTGTTTTCAATTATCACACTCCTTCTCATGAGCCCAACAACCCAACATATTTTCTACCCTTTGTTTCTGATAGAGAAAATAGTAATATGATTCTAATAATTGGAAGTAATATCTCTTCTAATGATTAAAATTAATATTACTAATGATGATTGATAGTGTGCTTTGATTTGATGTGATTGGATTCCTGTAATGTGTTACTATCATGACCAATTTCTTCCTTATTTTGTTTATTACAATTAAGATTGAGATTGCATTGATATTGCAATGTGTGAATATAAATATGCAGTCTATCATACGAAAAAGGATGGAAAAAAATATTATCTACACTTTGTGCTTCTTTCTCATTACCAACCACACAAACACATCTCATTTTTATTTGTCTTGGGAAACAGAAATCTTAGAAAAGGAGGCATGAAAAAGAAAAGAGAAACGATAGTTGTAATGTACAAATGAGAGGGTGAGATTGATATAAAAGAAGAGATATTAAAAAATTTTGAAGGTACGTCACTATCAGTTTCTCTTTCTCTTGATTTATTTTTCCAATTTTTATTATACTTTTTTTTATATCATCAAAAAATATTTTTTCCCATTTCTCTAGTGTATGTTTGACCGCTTGTCTCGTGTGACACCAATTTTAAAATAATTCAAAATACTAAAAATTTGGATAAAAAGATTTTCAAAATTATCAAAAAAATCAAATCATTTTCGAAATAGTTTTTCGAATTCTTTTTTCACTAAAGAACTACGTAACCCTGATTCTCTATTGTAAATGGAGATACGTAGGAGCGATGATTAACCTTGTTGGACCCAAAAGACCAAAAAAATATTTTTTGTTTCTTTTGTACATTTTTTTATTATTCTTTTTTAGGGTAAATAAACATTTTGAAAAAACCAAATCCTTTTGCACATTTATTAAAGGTATCATCTTAGGACGGGCGTTGTGGGAGTGTTAATACTTTCCCCATGTAAGACCCGTGAAATTTAATTAATTAAATAAATAAATAATTAATAAATGCGGGTCGTAGAAACCTTTATGGTATTTAATAGTGATTGATGTGATGTGGAAAAGTACTAGCTCAAATGGTTGAGAGTACTTTATTATGTGAAAGGACTTGGGTTCAAGTCTTATGTATGCCAATTGTGTGTTATTTAATTATTAGTATTTTTAGTAATATGTTTGATCATGTTAAGTGATAATATAATCATAGAATTATATTAATCATCACGAAACATGAATTGGTTAAATGGTTATGCATTGATTTGATGTTGGCATGCAATGGGTTTGAACCTTGAACTTAAACTAAACTTTCTTTTTGCCAAATTCATTTGGCATGAAGGTGAAAGGGCAAGGAAAAACCCTAGCTGAATGGCAGCCAAGGGAGGCTGGAGAATCAGCCATAATGTTCCTTGAATGGTATTTACAAGCATCATTAAACCAAATTTGCGTTTTGGTAACTAACCTAGCATTAAGGCACCCTTAAAAAGCCAATTTTAGGCTAGAAGAAAGGTTTGCAAGGTTGCCATTGTTACATAGTGAGAGGAGAGCGAATTTGAGAGTGTGCTGAGAGAATTAAGAGTCTGTTTGGAGCTGGAATGCGGGAGCACTAAGGGAAGATATTTTTGGCCAAGAAGAAGAATTTCACATTCAAATTAAGTAAAGGAGACTAGGTTAGGGGAGCTGGACTCCGTTATTTTTTATTCGTGTCGTTATTTTCTTGAGATGTAAGATGAATTGGATGCACATATTTTGCTTATTCATGTGACTTGTGTTTCTGGAATTTTTCCAGAAATCGCCTGGCGGGTGATGAATTACCGCTAGGCGACACATCATTTTTGCACTGGTTTTGGGTTCCTAAAGAGGAACCGCCTGGCGGCACCTCTATGGTCGCCAGGTGACACATAGTTGCAACCCAGGTTTTGGGTTTTTAGTTAAATTGTCTAGCGGCGATGAACACCCGCCAAGCGACACGAGTGGATTTGACTCAATTTTGGTGTTTTGAGGTTCTAAGTTGATTCTGTTCGGGGAAAAAGACAATACTAACCATTTGGAAATGATTAGAAGCCAGAATTCGATGTAATATATATACTAGTGGATTCAATTGAGTGAAAATTGTATGAACTTGTATATTAGGGTGATGAATTGGGAATTTCTATAGTGGCAGCAATCAAAGGGGAAAATGTGAATGAATTCATGAATGGGAAGTGTTAGGGATGAACCGTAATCCTAATAACTGGGATCGTATCCTATGGAGTCTTAAATTGATGGAAATCAGAGTTGTTCTGAAAGGGGTAAGGTTCGCAGGTGTAGGAACCGCCTGGCGGCACCCAATTGGCTGCCAGGCGCCATACTAGAGCAGTGTGGTGTTCTAATTCACAAAAAACGTTGTTTTTCGTATTTTCGCGCAGAACAGAAATCGCCCAGCACTGGGTTTGTACCGCCAGGCGCCAGGCATCGGGCTCCTGATTCTGGGCGCTAGGCGCCACCATTTTTCTAGTTTGCGCAATTTTCGTAAAACTGCATTTCCTGGTTCATTAACCATCCGATTTAGGTGAAATTTTGACAGGTGGTCCATAACATGTGGTTCTTCACTTTGAACGATGGAGATTTTATTTGGAGTTCAGTAGCTAGAGATATACGTTACTCAATATTGTTGATTTTGGAGTCTTTAAAATGCATAAATAACCTTTTGATAATTCCTAGTAACTTCTAATGAAGCATGATTGGGTTATGTGGTAAGTCTCTATCAATTTGTTAGTCACATGCAGATAATTGGTTTGGTGAAGGCATGGGTGTCAATATTAAATTGCATTGGTGCATAAGATCATGTGCTTAAAATCGTTAGAGTGTTGCTGCTTATATTTTGTTTGAGCATGCTTGGGATGGTCTATATGACTAGGGGATGAATGCACCTGTGAGGGGCTATAAGGCCTGGAACATTATAGATGGCAATGCTTTTCATTAGGGGTACTCTAGAATGAGAGCAAATAAGAGCAACCAGTGTGAAGTGTGCTTGAACCTGAACTAAAATTAGTACTGCGCAAGTACTAGTGTAGCGCTTGGCGGTGGCGATCGACCCGTCAAGCGACAACGTAGAAACAGGGGGTTCTGGATCACGGTGGCGCCTGGCAGTAAGAAGGGGTGCGCCAGGCGGTGTCTATAGTTCAGTAAATACTAAGGCACGTGGCACTTGGCGGTAGAGGAAGTCTCGCCAGGCGATAGTTGCAGTGGCAGTGAAGACTAAGGCGCTTAGCGCTTGGCAATACGTATCCCCTGCCAGGCGCCAAACGATCTGGAAGCGGCAGCGCCTAGTGGTACGTGTCCCCCACCAGGCGATTTTGCTACAGCAGATTGTGTTATGCTTGCTATGATGTGCGTGATCTACAAGGCTTCTAGGATATCTTAAAGGTCGGCTTACTGGTGTTCCTTGAGTTGAGCTCAGAACGTATCCCTTGAGTTGAGCTCCGGATAGGGGTTAAGCACGTGGCATTCCTCGAGTTGAGCTCGGAATGACATCCCTCAAGTTGAGCTCGGGATGGCAGATGAACACGAGGAACCCTTGAGTTGAGTTCGGGTTGGCGAGTGTTTCCGATGTGAGTGTGCTGGTTGTGGCCATTACGAATGGGTCTAGATAGATTGCCCTCCTTAGTAGTTAGCTGACGAATTTGGTAGTCTTGGGACGTTACGAACTATGTTCGTATTTGGGAACTCCACCTGGCGTTACGATGTATAATATGTAGCAATGGTTTCCTGCACGTGTTCTATCGGTTGTGGCCGATAGGTATGGCAACAAGACACCTTGGGGTACTCACTAGAAGACGTAGAACATGATTGACATGGTTGTGGCCATG
>Ga0214542_1009009_pt1 | contig 15938 bp, 16 predicted proteins | sample CNSS1metaG_FD_160096 | JGI IMG/M metagenome (GOLD analysis project Ga0214542, IMG submission 160096) | Root nodule microbial communities from cowpea collected in UCLA plant growth center, Los Angeles, California, USA - CNSS1 | ecosystem: Host-associated > Plants > Roots > Nodule | place: USA... | reverse complement strand
CAAATGGCCTCGGGTGAAAAAAAAACCGAGGCCAAAAGGGGAACAAAATAAAAAAAAAAAAAAAAAGCACATATGGCCTCGGGTGGAACCAAAACCAAGGCCAAAAGGGGAGGTTTTATGACCTCGGGTGCCTTTGAACCAAGGCAGAAGAGGGTTCTATGGCTTCGGTTCTTAACCGAGGCCAAAAGCTATCCTCTTTTGGCCTCGCCCCAATATGCTTCGGTTCGCGAACTAGTGCAAAATATTAAAAACAACCGCTGTCAAAGCCCCTTTCTGCATTGGTGTCTTCTTTAAAAACGACTCGATAAAATATATTAAAAACATCCACAATTCTCTATTCTTCTTCTCTTCAAACCTGTGTCAATTTTCATTCTTTCTTTGTTTAAGGTTATCATTTAAATGAAGAGATTTTTTTAAGTTGTCCAGATTTGTTTATCTGGATTTAGCTTTTCAAATACATAATCATAATCAACTGCATTTTGAATAAAACTACTTTCTCAAAAATATATATATATATATATATATATATATATATATATATATATATATATATATATATATATATATATATATATGAGAACAAAAATAAGGCTAAATTATTTAAAGTTTTTTATTTTTTCTTTTACATTTTATTGAGTTCGTTCTCTCTTTTTGTAAAACATTTATTTCAATATTTTTTCTTTAAATAGAGTAGTTTTAGATTTTTTCATTTTTCATAAATATAATGTCTGTTAATGACAGGTTCATAAACATAATTGGTAGAGCGTTGTGTTGAAGACAGTTTTGTCTCCATAGTGAACTTAGGTTGGTGAAGGAAGAACTTCCAAAATGTGTGGCTCTCAAACAATTTGCTCCAGACTCGCAAATCGAAATGTTGGAGAAATTTGGAATCTGACTTTTGAGATTTGGGAAGAATACCAAAAATGAATTATAAATTTTAAAACCAAGAGAAAGGGATATTTTTTTTGATAAATGAAGTGTGACGTGAGTATTTGAAGCGAGAAGGTGTCGTAATCAAACCGTCCACTTGGCGAGTATCTCTGGTTTCTAATTAGGGAAATCCTACGGTCGTTTTCTCAATCTCCATTGGCACACGTGGTCCATGCACTCCCCCCACACTTACCCAACACTTTACTGCTACGTGCCCACCGCCACGTCTCTCTCTTTCTCGCTCGCACGTGTCTCCTCACTCGTGTCGTCTCTCCCCACTATTCCTATAAACCCAACCTCCACTTCCTGCATTTCCCTGTCTTTCTCCAACCTCTTTCACAGATCACCTCTCTTTCTCTCCGAACCCTAAACACAGAAATGGAAACTAAGGGAGGCTGCTGCATCACCAAGTGTCAAACACCTGTCGCACACCACATGTCCAAGGTCAACACAATAATGTTAGGCTTTCGCCCTATCGCCCCCAAACCCCTACCCTCCTCCGCTCTTTCCGACGCCTCTTCCTCCGACACCACTACCGACGTCTTCTCCAGATCCATCGCATCCAAGCGAAAGCGCGCAAAAGGTAACACCAACACCAAGCGGTGCACTCGGAGGAGAATAGCGCCTCCTCCACCACCTCCGCCGCCGCCGCCTACAACGCTCCCGCTGCTTCCGGAGACTCCGGTTCTGAAGAAAACAACCTCCAGAGAAAGCCACAAGGACGCGCCGGTATGGCTGAGCTTCGGGAACCGCGGCGGTGCAAGTGCGTCGCTGGATCCGTTCTGGTTCCCGGCGTCGGGATCAGTGGTTACGGTGGAGTGCGTGACGGAGATGTGGTTGGAGGAGGAGGGAGCCGGGTTGGGGAGTGGAGACGAGGAGAGGAAGGCTAAACTGGAAGAGGACACGTGTCCGGGGTTTATATCAGACGGTTACGGGAGGGTGACGTGGACGAATGGTGCGTACAGGGAAGTAGTTGGTGAGGGAGGAGTATGGCTGGCGATGAAAGCGAGCGTAGCGTATCCGTACCGAGGGTTCACGGGCTGGGTTAAGGTGCAGTACGCTTCGGGGAAAGAGAGAACTGTGCCATGTGATGTTTGGCGAATGGAGTGTGGAGGTTTTGCGTGGAGGTTAGACGTTAAAGCCGCTCTTACCTTGACCTTAGCTTTGTGATATAATATAGAAATATATAATATACCACTACTAACTCCTGTTCAGGTTCTTCTCCAAACAAACAAAACAAACTCCCATTGAAACGATACCGTTTTCTTCCCTGCCACCTCCACCTACTTACGGCTGCAATAACTGTGAATATAATATCATCCTCTACTCCTCTTGATCGTGAAGTGTAAATTAACGCACGTGCTTTTTATGAATATATTACCTTATGTTCATTGTGTAAAGTTTTGTAAATTCCTGGGGTGAACCTCTGTATAGTGTTTTGATGGTTGTTGTATATGGGATCTTATGTTTTCTTGGTTATGGGGTTGATCATCCTGAGAGGGGATAAAAGAAACTAATTAAGTTGATTAGGAGGGGAAGTTGATGATGAAAGGGTTAATTATTATTATTATTTTTTTTAAATTAGAAACTTTGATTTGATTGGATTGGCGTGAGGATAGATCTGGTTGAAGTGTAGAGTAAATAAATAGTATGAAAAAGAGGATGTGATGGGTGGGACAGATGGTGGAGGAGGGTTGGGAGGAGAAGCAGTAACAGTGTTTGGTTAGTGTTTTTGGTTGGGTGGGGTCAGGGTGATGGTCATGGGTGGTGAAAAGATTGAAAGAAAGATATGCCTTTATTTACTTAACATTCCAATATGCCATTATAAGCTCCTCGGAAGTTGCTCATTGCACCACGTCGCTGCATCTCACTACCATGCATACTTTTTCACCTTTTTCCTTATCTGTATTACCTTTCTTTCGTTTTTGCTCCTGATGGAAACACTATACTATACTTTTTTTTTTCCTTGAGAATAACCTCTTCTAATTCCTCCAGGACTGCAAATTTCGTTTCCGCTGGTAAAAAAAAAATTAAAAATTCAATTCTAAACTATTTTTTTTTTTTTTTGATCAGCCAATTCTAAACTAATAAAATACTAAGAACGTAAAATAAAATCTATGGAACGCTCGCATTCATTGCAACCCAATATGGTATTTTCTCATCAGTTTTGGAAAACTAATATTAAAAGAATATAATATACTAAAAGTGTGTGACGCTAGAAACCATACCTGAAATATTAGGCAGATGTAATGAAATGGAAAAGGAAAATGCTTGGTAGAGTTGATGCGCAAAACACTATGACAACAGTACTGAGAGGACTTCATAATACTTGAAAAGGAAAAAAAGTGAATTGCATAACATGGATCGTGGAAACAACATCGGAGAGAGTGAGGGATGTGGGACACGCTAATTTATTCAGAATATTTTTGGGATATAATAGGATTTTTGTTCTTGGAAAACGGAAAACTATTAAATAGATTTAAAAATGTTTTTGTATTAGACTGAAACATGACATGGTTAACTAAAAATGTGGAATAGGAGGAATTTCTAACTTAATCCACAGTTAGGAGTTTCCAAAATTTTGAGCATGATTAAGTGGTTTATCTAGGAGTGTGCCATGCCAAGTTGTGAACCGATGGAAATGTGGAAGAATCGTTGGATTTGGGGTAGCCACAAAGTAAACTTCGCCTTTCCTCAGATTGCTCCTACACCAGAAGTAGCCTCTGCACGATCCTCGTTATTGATATCATCATCATGAGTATCCTGGACATGTACAACAGCCACCTTGTTTAAAGCTACTTCAAATTTATATTCATTATATCTTGCCACTCACTCCATTAAATTTGTGCTACTAGATCTACATTCATTCATCTCCAACGCATAAATATATTATCCAACTATTTTTTTTTAAATCAAAAAGGTTTCTTAATGTACTGCACTTAGGCGGCCTAACATAACTATACGGTAGAACCCGTCTACATAAAGTCCCGCAAGCATGCAAACACTTATTGAATGAATCAACGGACAAGCATAAGTGGTCTGGGTTAGGCCTAGGCCCACCTGCGACCCAAACAATGGCCCAGCCCATGACATGACCAGACATAATTAATAAACTATAAATACGCATGGACCCCAGCAATTAAAGGTACGTGTTCATTAATCCCTTAATCATCAGAGTCCTCTATGCAGGTAACCCCTCATGGGTCTAAGCCGTGATACCAGCAGATGACATACGCGAGCTGAGGAGGAGCCAACTAAAGAGATTGCGGATTGAGGTTAGGTGATGTTTGTGTCTGAGTTCTCTTATTTGTTCTTCGTAGGAACACTTAATATATTCCATATCAATTTGTATAAATTTCTCAACTAATAGTTAATATCAATCTTTCTTCATTTATCTTTATGGGAGAAAATTATTTTGTTGGCATGATAATTGTAATATTATAGGGTTACTGTGTGGTTACCAATTCTTGTTTATTGGGAGTGTAATTGAGATATCTTCTTGGATTTTAGGGGAGTGAAAATCGATTTGTAAACAACTTTTACTTACAAATAAAATACATACTTCTTTGACTAAGGAAGAACTGTTTTGGCCCTAGTGCAACTAACTTTGAGTCAAGGGGTTCTTTTATTTTTATTTTCAGTTTAAGGTCTACACACTAATGCAAAATATGGCGACAACGACGCTAATTGACGATGGCTCTAGCACACACATAGTAAAAATAAACACGGTGACATGCCATAAATAATGACAACATTATAACGACGGTTTATACATAAAGCCTTCGTCATATTGATTAAAAATTCCAAACACATCGTCATAAGTATTAAAATGTCGATGACTAAGTGGAATAGCTTTCGTTGATTAGCTAACGAGAGTTAAAATATTTCACCTTTTCACTTTTCCCCTTTGCGAGCACTATTCAGTTTCTTACTTCCTCCACGGCTCTGCAACTTCCATCATTATCGTCACTGTTGATCCACCAATGTTGCTTCCTTCTCGTCAAAGTCGCTACCGCCACCGTGAAATATCATTGTTGCTCACATCGCCATCGCTGCTCGCATTGCCACCGTCGTTCGCATCGCCACCGCCACCACTGGTTGTAGCCAAAACTTTTCTTTTCACGAACCCACAGTCATCGCTGGTTTTGGTTCATTGTTCCTCCCTCTAGCATTTCTTTGAGACCAATTTTACTACTTTTTGTGCTAGCACCCCTTTCGTTTCCACATTCAGGTAAGTTATTTTTTATTTTTTTTAATTAGTTTTTATTATTTATATTTATAACTAGATTTGTAAATTAATTATACTTAGTTTTTATTATTTAAAATTAGAGATATGTGTTTTATTGAATATTATGCATATGTGTCTTGTTCAACGTTTTAATATTTAGTATGGAGGTGTCTGACCCTAACAATTATTATATTTATTTAGTATTCGAATTATTCAATATTAAGAATATGTGTCTTGATCAGCATGTTGGTATTGAGTCTAGGGTGTTCGACCCTTGACAATTATTATTAGTTTTGGTATTATTTTTGGATAAAAGTTGGATTAATTTATCAAGTATAAGTGATGATTATGAGAGAGGAGTCGAAGAGTTTATAGAATTCACTTAACATCATGTTAGTATTGTAGAAAATAGAGGAAGGACGAGGTATCATTGTGTGAAGAATTATCCAACATGGATGTAGCATGGTGAATTGGTAGACACTCAAAGTGTGGCCGAAACACATGAATTGTGTACTCGACAATGGAAGATAGATTAGAGAACATGATTTGTGGTTAATGTAGAGACCCCGTTAGATCCCGGTTCAACTAACTTCACACGATTATTAGTAGTGTTAAGGTTGATAAATTTGAAGGCACTGAATGTGTAGACTAATAAAAGCTTCAAAGAATTGTTTCAGTTGTTTTAAGAAATGCTTCCTGAAATTAATACACTTCTTGATCGAATGTATAAGGCAAAAAAGATACTTCAACTGATGGGTATGGAGTATCAAAAGATTCATGCATATCCTAATGAATGTATTTTATATAGAAGAGTTTGCGGACATAAAAAGTTGTCCAAGTGTGGTTTGTGACGTTATAAAATCAAAGATGGTGATAAGGAGAATACTGATGAGGTCATAAAGCACGACGTCAAAAGTTTTGTCTTAAGTTGCCACCAAATGGCACCAATTTAAATCAAAATTAATAACAACTTATGTATATGGTACTAGAAAAGGGAAAGTCCTTGAACCAAATATAGTTGCATTGATGAAAAAACTTGAACAACGTGTTGTACGGACTTAAGCAAGTGAAAAATAGGAGGTGTGGCATCCCTTTTTAAATAGAATAAGTTCTACTGAAATTAAACATCACATAATTATAATATAAATTAGAGCATTAGACAAAAGTATGGAGGATCCACTGATACAATTATCCATAAACATACCGAGGAGAAAGTTTAGGCACACCAGGATGCCACAAAAAATGAAATTAAAATGGAACAGTTGTTCAAAAGATAGCTCTTAGAGCAGGGGATTTACAAAACAACAAGACACAATTGTTTCCTTAAGAAAAGCATGAAACATCAAGACCAAGCCTAGACAGCTGCATCTCCATCACCTGAACGACCATTGGGAGTTTCCACATCTGCTCACACCAATTAATTGGTGATCATTGCAAAAAGGAAAAACCAAACACAACACATAACATAGATAGAAGGGTAAGCTAGAATGAAAAAGTTTAACATGTTATTGAGCAAGCGGATGATAAAACAGGTTATAGACAAGCATAGTCGTAAGCACCCAAAGCATGTGAAAGCAAATAATTAAAGGACTCTCTAACTCAATATCCAGATCATACTCTTGATATAGAATTCTAAAGGAAGTATGCACATGTGCTGGTTTCTAAATTCTGCAGAGTCTAGACACAAGGGGTTATCACCCAACCACACACAGGGTTAATCCTCTAATGTCTTGGGCCCAATATGTCCCAAGACTAGGACCTCCTGCCACTCTCAGCATATAAATTATTCTACTCTATGTGAGCGTGAATAATTATTAGAGTTCAAGATACCTTCCTTTATCTAGACATCTCCTATATCAAGGTATACACTAACCACCACCACCAAGAGTTTCCCTTGAAACTCTTTAACCAACAAAATCCACATTTCCATGTCACAACACCACCAACCAACAAATCCATGAACAATTTCATACCAAGCATGCCAATTACAGTTCATAGGAATCAAATAACCATGCATATTCAAGATATATAGTCAATCATGGATAAATCAAAGAAATAAAAATCAATCCTGCATCATTCTCGCTTAGGCTAGGATCCTTGGCCCAAGCGACAGCGACTGCCTCGCTTAATGTAACATCCCGACCGTATATTACGGATTTAATTAATGTAATAAAGAAATAAATACTAAAACTTCATTTATTAAAATGCCATTTCCTAAAACATAGGAAATTTAAAACTTTTATAACACCAATAGTCCAAAATCCATAATTATAAAATTACATTATAATTGTAAAAGTTTCGTAGTGTAAAAGATTACAATTTATTCAAAACATAGTAAAATTATCAAAACATAAATCTCTGATAAAATCTCCCAATACGAGCCCCGCTCCGTCTCTAGGCCTCACTAGATCCACCTATAATGTCATCTGCTCCCGTATACCGTGTACACGATCATCGCCAAACACAAGCAGATAGGGTGAGCTAATAGAATAAACACACACACACACACACATACACACACACACACACACACACACACACATATATATATATATATATATATATATATATATATATATATATATATATATATATATATACACAACAGATACATATATCACAACCACACTAAAGGAATTCCATCCTTTGATTTCACACACATGGCCACTACCATGTTAACCGTGTTCTACATCTTCTAGTGAGTACCTCAAGATGTCTTGCTACCACACCTATCAGCCACAACTGATAGAGCACGCGCGGGAAACCATGCTACGGATCACACACTGCAACGTCAGGTGGAGTTCTCAGTACAAATTACATTCATAACATCCCAAGACTACCAAACTCGTTAGTTAATTACTGAGGAGGGCAATCTAACTTAACCCGTTCGTACACACCGCTACGTGCACACTAACACCGGTAACAATCGCCAACCCGAGCCACAACTCAAGAGTTCCTCGTGTTCATCCGCCATCCCGAGCCATAACTCAAGAGATGCTAGTCTAAGCCACAACTCAAGGAATACCACGTGTTTAACCCCTATCCCGAGCCACAACTCAACGGATATGTTCCGAGCCATAACTCAAGGAACACCAACAAGCTGATCTTTAAGATATCCTAGAAGCCTTGTAGACCACGCAAATCAAACGAGCAAACATATAATTTTGCTGTAGTAATATCGCCTGGCGCTGCTCAGAAGGCGCTAGACACTTTCAACTTCTAGACTGCCTAGCGGTTATGATGAGTTCAAACCTTTGCCGTCATTAAGTGTTTAAATTTTGGGGATTTAATATCATTTTTTTTGCGCTTAAGAATTGATTTTAGTTGCATAATATATTATTGAATATTTTTATCGTTTAATAATGCAACCAGAATTTAATTTAGATCCTTAAGAGTGTGAATAGGAAATATTTCAAGTCATAAAATAAGTCCCAAAATCAGAATTTTGGAGAGGAATAGTTCAGGTGTTAAATTCACCCCCAGTTTTCATTTTTTACACCCCCTTCTGCAATTGGGCTATCTATTTCTGAAAAAGGAATATTTCTGGAGTTAAATGCACCCCAGTTTTTATTTTCCACACCCCTCCTGAAATAGGGTCTCATAACTCTGTTCAGCACCCCCTCTTTTTACTAATTTGCACCCCTAATGTCACTTACTCTCAACTCAACCAGATTACGCCACGTGGCAATCCTCCACTCACTCAAATAACCAATTAAAGTTTGCCACGTCCTCAATCCTCCACTCACTAAAATAACCACTCATGGAATGACACCTTATCACTCTCTCTCCTTCACACATTCAGAAACCCTAACCCTAACTTTTTTCCTCCTCTCTCTCCCGTACCATGCCACAATCGCCACCCTTGATGCCAGTCGTCACCGCACCACCGTTGACTTCCTCCTTCGCACCTGCAACTCGCTGGAACAACCCCTTTTCCATCGCGCCATCATCTTCGTCGTCTGCAACAACCCAAAATGGAACTTCATGGCTTCCTCTTCGCGCCACTGTCTCCTTCAATTTATCACGCTGCCAGAAAACCACCATAGCTGCACCACCCGAGCTCGCCGGAACAGTTTGCACCTGCCCTCATCCGTAACCGTTCGCACACCACACGCAACCATGCTCGTCGTTGTCCGTCGCTGCACTCGTCCATTACCATCACGCATGATCTTCTCCAAATTGTGATGTTGTGGGAGCCTCCATTATCGCAACATTGGAGTTCGCTGGAACAGTCCAGCATCTTTGGCAGCACCTGCACCAACGTTGCTGCATCCCCCTCGCGTGAGCTGCCATACACGACGTCGGAATTGCAACTCCGTCTTCATACGTCGAACCACCACCGCTGCACCATGCTCAACACCTTCACAGTAGCACCACCGTCACCTGAAGTTGCGATCCATTCGCGCGTTACCACCATTGCATATTTGGAACGCGAAGCTATCCCTATCTTTCTACAACAGCTGCGAACCCAGCTCCTCCGACGTTTCCGCCGCCACTGTATCAACCCCTGTAACCTTCGTGTAACCAGTCACGATAGTCAAACCCTAATGGAAAGAGAGAGAGAGAGACTACTTTGACACGTGACAACCTCTTAATGGACTGTCAAAGAGTTAAGACTAGTCAACCAGTCAACTCTAGGCAAGGGCGGGTTAATGTTGGTCAAATAGGCTATTTTTCACTATATTTGACAAGTGGTTCCTCTATAGGAACACTAAATTGCCTAGAAAAGGAAAGAATCGTCTGGCGGCAATTCATCGTCGACTAGACAATTTCTGGAAATTTCCCAAAACCATAAGCTTTAAACAGAATAAAACAATTTATGCATAATCATACCATACTTAACATGCCAATTAGACTTAAAATAATTAACGCGTAAAGCTACTATATTTAGCATGCCAATCAGATTTAAACATGGAATTAACGCCTATGGTTACTCTATTTAGCATGCAAATCAGACTTAAAATAAAGTTAACGCATAAGGTTACTCTATTTAGCATGCCAATCAGACTTAAAATAAAGTTAACACGTAAGGTTACTCTATTTAACATGCCAATCTTAAAGCTCCCCTAACCTGGATTCCTTCGCTTAAACTGAGGGTTCTTGGTTTCTTCTTTGATCAGAATGGACGCCCCTTCTTTTCCCGCATTAGCTCTCCTTCTCACTCAATTATCACAGAACACTCTCAAATTTCGTATTCCTTTCACTAAGCAACAATGAAAACACATAAAAAGTTCTTTCTCACTCAAAATTGGACTCTTAATGGTGCCTTAATGGTAGTTTAATGTGCTAAAACGAAAATGGCTTAATGTTCATGATAATTGCCATTCAATTAGTCATTATGGACTGTTTTTCTAGCCTCTCTTAGCTGCTCATTCAGCTAGGATTTTCTCTACCCTTTCACCTTCATGCCAAAACTAATTTTAGCAAAAAATAAATAAATTTAATTTAGATTTACCAAGGTTCGAATCCATAACCATGCCAATGTCAACTCAATGCACAACCATTCAACCAGTTCATGTTTCATGATAATTCTTACTCATTTAAGAATATAATATCACGCACCACAACCAACATATTATATAAAACAATTTCATAATTAAAATAATTATAAATTAAATAGCACATAAATGGCATACATAAGACTTGAACCCAAGTCCTCTCACACAAACAAGTACTTTTAACCACTTGAGCTAGTATTATTCCACGTCATATCAATCAATAATTAATGCCTTAAAGGCTTCCACTGCCCGCATTTATTAATTAATTAATTATTTAATTAATTAAATTTAGCGGATCTTACACTTAAGCTAGGCATCCTCGCCCCAGCGAGACCTGCAATAGTGGTACAATGAGCAGTCTACGAGTTCTCGCCGAAGCGGGGTCTTCTCCCCCGGGCGAGATCTCTCTTCGCCCAAAACTAAAGTCCCTCGCCTAAGCTATTATCCAACAGAAACACACGAATTTTCCTCGATTTCTCGCTTAGGAAAGCCCCTCTCGCTTGGGCGAGATGGTTTGTCGCTCAAATCGAGAGTCCTCCGCTTGAGCGAGAGCTCGAGTAGAAAACTAGGGCAAGCTTCTACTACTCTCGCTAGGCGAGACGAGCTTGCTTGGGCGAGGATATCAGTTCTCGCCATTGTTCCACATGTACAGAGCCATAAATAGTTTCACAAAAACATTATAGTTTAATCTCACAGGAGCATAAGCATTTTTCAATCATTTTATGCATAAGACAAAAGTGAAAACAAGCAACATACATAAAAAAGCGAAAAACTTAAAGAAAAAGAGAGCCATAACTGAAGCTCACACAACACTACGGTAGCTCAAGAAGCTGTAACATAACCAAAGGTACCAGAAAAAGGCTATTAGAAACGACCATAAGCTGGACTAACACTACCAAGCTGAAAGGAAGGGAGAACAAAATTTCAAGAGTTTAACTTACGTGGAAAGAACTTTCAACTAGCTCCGAGGAAAATCCTAGTTGTGCCCTAACAGAGCTGCTGCTCAGAAACTATAAGAGGAACTATTTTTATGTAAAAGTGGCAGAATGAAGGGTAAGTGGTTGTGATGGGGGTCTTGGGGTCCAAAAGTAGGCTGAACTTGGGCCATCGAAAAGGCCAGGCCCAACCCTTTTACAAAACAGGGTGTAAAAAGAAAAAAGGTCTCACAAGAGGTTAGTAGTATCACTTATATTTATTTTATTACTATTTTATTATATATAATGTGAAATACTAAGTTGTCGCAACCAAAATCGTGACGGGATGACGAACCAAAAAAACAAAATTTGTAAAAACAGAGTTTTGGAGTCGCCACCATAGTTATTATAGGAAACTATGGAAAACCATAAAAAAAAGAGCAAGGTCAACGAAAACAGAGATTGGGGGTACGAGAGTTAATTACGCGTAGGGAAGGTGTTAGCACCCCACAAAGCCCGTCCTAAGATAGTACCTTTAATTAAATGTGCAAAAGTTTTGTGGTTTTTCAAAATATTTAATTTTTCCCAAAATTAGTAATAAAAGAATGTACAAAAAAAAAACAAAACTATTTTTTTGATTTTTTGGGCTCGACAAGGATTAATCCTCGCTCCTTCGTATCTCCATGTGAATGGAGAATCAGGGTTACGTAGTTCTTTATGAAAAACTATTTGGAAAACTATTTGAAAAATGATTTAATTTGTTTTATAATTTTGAAAATTGTTTTATTTAAATTTGTATTATTTTAAAATTGGTATCACGCAACGCGAGCGGCCGGATAAACACTTTAAATAAATTCTTTTTTCTAATCTTTTATTTTTTTATTTTTTTTAGAACATTTATAAATTTTTAATATTCTTTTAAAGTTATTTTAAAGTAGTTGTGGATGTCATTGCGACGTGAGCAACCAAATAGATATAAAAGAGTAAACAAAAAAAATTATTTTTTATTTTTAGATCATTTGTATATATTTGTAAAAAAACAGAAGTCTAAATTGGATGTCATGCGACACGAGCAGCCAAGCAGACAATAAAGAAAGAGGAAAAAATATTTTTTATGATTAAAAAAAAGAATGAAAATTGAAATAAAACTAAATCAAAAGATGAAAGAATTGAGAGTGGCGTACCTTAAAAAGTTTCAATATCTCCTCACCTTTTTTTTTCCTTTTCTATTATTTTTGTGTTAATAGAGATAAAGATGAGAGGTGTCTATGTGGGTGGTAAAGAGAGAAAGAGAGAGTGTAGAGAATTTTTTTTTTCTTTTTTCTACCTCCTTCAAATATGTTTTTTTAAAGAGAGATTAAAAAGAGGTGTGTATGTGGGAGTGGTGATGGGAAAGAATTAGAGTAGTGTGGAGTATATCCTTTTTTCCTTTTTGTTTCATCTTTTTTTTTTCTAAAATGAAAGTTTGAAAATCTTTGAAAAAAATTTTGTTTCACATTTTTTTTTATTTTCCATTGAGTAAAAACTTTTTTTTTTTACTTTTTATTTTTATTTTTATTTTATTTTTTTCGAAAATAAATTGATTCACCCGGACGAAATTGGGTGTTGACATAAGTAAATTTCATTTAAATGTTTTAAGCTGTTTGAAAAAAAGCACATGACATCCAAGCATATAATGAGACTTCGTACTTACTTTCTTGTGGTGGTTATCAAAAGCTAGAGTAGAGGATGTTTAGAGAAAAGATTAAAGCACATTTTACTTCAGGCGATGATGGTGGTAGTGCAGATTCAATTGAACCTCCATACCCACCACCTTCTAATGAATCACAATGGGTTGCTAAGCGGATTGTAAGTAAATGTGTTTCAATCATTTAATTAAAAAATTATTATTGCATATAAAGTGTTCCAATTATATATGTTCCTTGTTGTAGGATTATGTAGTTGAGCAATAGACCCAAGGTGGTTTCAATCCTCATGATCGAGAGGTTATTCTTAATAATGTTCTTGGACGACTTGAACAGCCTGAATGTGTTTGTATAATTGGATATGGTTTGGGGATTTGAGGTTACTTTAGAGGGTCATCATAGTGCCAATATCATTCATCCTTTAATGTGAATACAGAGGAACTTGATAGAGCAATTACGAGAGGAGATGAGAGAAGAACGAGAGTAGATCAGACAAAAGCGTCAGAATATGAGACTAGAGTGGCAAGCGATGATGAAAGCATTTAACAAGCGGCTAGAGAGTTTACTACTCTCGCAAAAGCCCCTGACTTTAGTACAATCTGACCTTTCTCCCCATGTCAGAGTCAACACTAAAGGTAGTTGTTCAATTGTAGTTGAAATAGGGGCTGACAATGGCTTCGATTCCCAATGTGAGTTGTACACATTGGTTGATTATGTATCTCCCCCTAGTTGGTGGCTTATGAAAAGTGCTTTGAAGGTTCCACCATGTTACATGGAGTGTGTCTCCCTTTTCATTTGGTAGAGGTTAAGGTGGACACTATATGTTTTGGTGATGTTATAGTTCCTATACCGACATCAGAGGTTGGTATTGTATCGCAAGCATTAAAAACTTTCAATGTTTGGCTGAAACATCTCGTGAGGATGACACTACACACTGAATCGATCACACCACACATTGAATTGGTTTGTATATCCACTAATATTGTTACATATGTAGTGTGTGTGTGTGTGTGTGTATATATATATATATATATATATATATATATATATATATATAGTATCCTAACTAATGTCATGTTTGTTTTGTGTGTACCAACATGAAACATAGTTGCATATATCAAAAAATTGGGAGGATCCAATAACGACATTGGTGGAGTTTGCTACAACCATGAGTACAGATGCAACTTTGATTCCTTAGGATGGCACTATTTTTTGCAGAGATAGCGAGCTTCCATTGTTTATATATAAAACTAATATGATGGAGATCAACAAACAATGATGAGTTAAATGTGTCTATTATGCAATTATGGATGATGAAAGTTAAATTTTTAAATAATTTTTATTTTTTACCTTCTAGGATATCAAATGTGAATTTTCATTATCAAATTAGGTACTTATATGGTTTGTGTCTAGAAGTAGGAAAGGGTGACATGTATGGGTTTATAAACTGTCATTTCATGATTCCCATTGGTAAAAGGAACGTTGGAAAGAAAATGTACATCATTAATTCCATAATGTAGGAAAAGAAACAAGTTTACCTTGCTCCATGTATAGATAAGTAAGTGTATCCTTATTTTTTATTCCATAACGTATACTTTTTGCATTTTAAATACATTCACTTTGAATATACAATGTCATGTTTTCTAACATTAATTGTTTCAATTTTAGTGTTCTTAATGAACAAAGTATATTGAATGGTAGATCGACTGCCAGTACTAAAAGGGTCACTTGGATTTCCCTCCAGGTATTTATGTTATCATTCATTTGCTTTTAGTATTATCATTTAATTTATCTAAATAGTTTTAATATTAGTGTAGTGTAATAAACAAACTAAGAGCTACGAGTGTGGTTACACATTTTGCAATGAATGACAACAATTGTGCAAGACTGATAACACTGTCGTCAAGTGATCAAATTAATACTACTTATCTATAACAACTTTAGTATTGTTAAGAAAGTAGCCAAAAAATTAGTATGGGTTAAGTTAACCTTAAGTCGTCTCCCAACGAACACAAAATTGATTTTTACCAAGTTAATTCTTATAATATCTATACAAAAGAGTTAGTCAAATAAAATAATAAAAATATGAGATAAGATAGAAACAATAGTAAAGAAAATTAGGTCAATTGCACTGTTTTTTTCAAAATAAGACTCATCATTGGTTTCCTAAAGATTATTGTTATTGATTTCTTGTTTAAGACTTCAAATTAATCAATGTAACTTTTCAATTAATTTGTTGGCGTCCTTACTTTCAAACAAAGTAACTTCTCAATCAAAAGCAAGAACTTTGTAGATTAATCTTAGTAAATTTAACCAAAGTAACTTGTCAATTAAATATTACTAATCCTAATCATCTCCATTCTTTTACCTCTTATATCTAGTAAAAAGCTAATTAACCAAAATAACTTCTTGATTAATTTTAATCTAAGTTTTCACCTTTAATCAAAGTAACTTCTCAATTATTAGCAAAAACTCATTCAATCATATGAAAGTTTCTAAAATTAATCAAAGTAACTTCTCAATTAAAATTTAAAAACCCTTGGATTCATATGATTTTTATGTTATGTAGATTTAACATCGTGCTAACTTGCTACAATGTAAAAATCATTACTTTTACTAAATTAAGAACCAAAAGACATAGATGAAAATAAATCTCAACAAGAATCAAAAGAACAAACAAATT
>Ga0214542_1009008_pt1 | contig 15939 bp, 8 predicted proteins | sample CNSS1metaG_FD_160096 | JGI IMG/M metagenome (GOLD analysis project Ga0214542, IMG submission 160096) | Root nodule microbial communities from cowpea collected in UCLA plant growth center, Los Angeles, California, USA - CNSS1 | ecosystem: Host-associated > Plants > Roots > Nodule | place: USA... | reverse complement strand
TTAAAAAAAAAAACAAAATATATATATATATATATATATATATATATATATATATATATATATATATATATATATATATATATATATATAATAAAAATTATTCATAATAAATTTTTTTACTGTAAAAGGAAAGTATTTTTAAGTCGTCAAACTTATTTATTTCATGGATTGTTTAAGAAAATTCTCGTCCAAACATGATCTTAGATAGGTAGAGATTGTGTTTATTCTGGTATTGCCAAACTCTCGTTCCAGCACCAATATTCTTAACAAACTATTATTTATATTAATTATATTTTATTGCATTTGTATAATAATATCTCTGAAAATGGACGTTTTTATAATGTATATAATAATCATTTATGTCTAATGTTGGCCATAAAATATTTTAAAAAAGTCAATTAATGTATGAATAAAAATAATTAATGTATATGTTTGTAGTTGGATTGTGCAAATAAATTAAAAAGTCTTGTGGAGTCATGAACTACATTATATAGTGTACTACTTTCTTAATAATATCTCACCTGTGAAATCAAAGCTATTTAACCATCATATATCTATCATTTAACCCCATTAATTAATCATCAAAAACTCCATCATGCATCCTTTTCTTCAAACTTTAATTCCTTATTGTCTCACTTGTGTAATGTGGAAAGTGACAATAATTTTCTAGTTCTGCAATCTACTTATGCAACCCTCTCTTAAAATAATGCACTAAATATAGTGCAATAATAATTACTAACTAAAAATTCTCATTCTTTAGTTAACTTTTTAATCATCAACTGGTTCATACACATCATTTCGAAAATATGTTTGGAAAGTGAAAAAGTAAAAGAAAACAAACAGAAGGGTGATGAGCATGTTTCTTATGTAATGTTTTGATCATATGAGTTGTTTGCTCTTAAAGTTAAATAATTCAAAGATATTATTGGAATAAAATAAAAATTTAAGTTAAAATGGAAGTTTTTGTGTAAATAGACAAAAAAGAAAACTCGTTAAAATACACACTTAATAAAAAGATGCAGATTTTGGTTGTGATTTTGTTTTATATATATTTTATGGAGATTGCCTTTAATTGTACTTGGGCATAAAATACCTTAATTCGCAAGAAAAATAAAATTCATGGAAATGATTTTCATGGGGTTCTAGGATATCTCTTTTCACATTTTTTTAGAAAGGAAAAAATCAGCTTTTGCGAAAAATTGTGAACTTATTTGGAAAAGTATTTTTATTTATAATAATATGTTTTCATGCACTAATTAACAATTTAAGATTTTCTATCTGAGTTTATAATTTAAATAGTGATGTTACATAATTTTATTTTAAAATTTACAATAAAAAAAGTGTCAAAGATATCACCCATAATAGTTATTGTAAGTAACCATTCTGACTTGTTATCATCTCCAGATGTGTTGTTGTTACAAATATTGTATACTTTTAAGAAGAAATAGTTTTCTAATATTTATACTTTAATTATTTTTGTCTTGATATGTTTATTTTTTCAACTCTGTCCAGATACGTTGTAACGTCCGGATAGAAAATTAAAAGATATCAAATATTAAAGTCACTATTTATTTCAGAGCCTAAATTTATTTAAAGCATAAGACAATTCATATCACCTATAATATTAACTATAATACTAATTACATAAAAAGTTTCCTGGCACAGTAAATAGAGTCCGTGAGACTTTATTAAAAGTGAATCGATATATAAAGAAAAACAATTTTATATTCTTAGAGAATAAAAATACAAAACCGCCATATAATTCTTGTACATTCAATTACTTTGTTCACATATTTTTATGATTTTGCAATTAGTGAAATGAAATAGCAAAGAAATGTATATATTTTTATGTTTACATTGAAGACATGGTCCCGTGAAGAAACGCAGTTGGGATAAATGCAATGAAAATAAAAATAAAAATAAATACAGTCTGGATTCCCAAGTATTGAATTTTTGTTAATGCACTGATTGTCTAAAATTGTATTTGACGTAACCACATAAATAAGTTAACAATAGCCACGTAAGCATAGCCCCATTATCTTTTTCACATTCATTTTATTTATTTATTTATATACAAATCATATTGAAGATTTTATAAATAAAAAATCCTCTAAGTATATATTACACAAACTAAATCTTCAAACTGAATATTATCAATTTAATTCAATTATCCTTTTTTTTTTTAAATTATGATCTATGGAAAAAAGCGAAAAGAGGTAAATCCATTTCAAGTATGGATAGAAGGTTAGATTTGTTGTGACATACACAAGATCCAATCCTTAAATCCTTCGGTCATGAATCTCATTCTGTTGGGAATTAAGAGAACATAATACCTCGTTCGTTAACGCAAAATAGATACCACAAAAGAAAAATAATAAGAGTAGAACAGAATAATAGTAACACTAATATTAATGTGCAAAAGCTCAATGTAAAACAATTTGGAAAGATAAAATATAAGTAACTTTTTTTCAAGAGAATTTATTGCGTAACCTAATCATTATAGAGAATTATTTTTCAATTGTTATCAAGGGTTGGAAAAATATAACTTTTTTTTCCTAGGAGAATATTAGTATAATTATATTAGTTTTACTTTTTTTTTTCCTCTTTCTTTTAAAGAAGATTTTAACTAGACATGATGGAATTAAATATTTTTCTTATTAATAAGTGATAAAAAAAATCATTTATGTAGAACGGAACATAATTTTGTATGAAGAGATATTCTTCATTAATATACTTGTCTATTTATAAACGTATGATATTTTTTTACGAAGGAATATCACTTTTCATGAAAAATATTTCATCATCTGAGAAAAAGGTTCCAACGTATCTTTTTGGGTTTCTTAATTACAATTCCTTCTTTTGTCAACGTCTTGTTACTTATTTGAATATTTTTTTTCCTTCATTTAGCAAATAGTATGCAATAACATGTCAACATTGATGTTAAGTTGTCGATATGGGAAAAATTGTTACCGGTGATAACTAATTTTTTTTTTTTAACCTTTTAGGAAGAGAACCAAGGAGTAAACATGTTTGGAAAACATCTTCAATTTTTATTTGTATCTCTATCAACCGGTTTGTCGATCTTTTAAATGTTAAGATTGTTTAAATTAATAACAGCAGTAACATCAACAATTTTAACATATAAGAAAAAGTTAATTATGATATTTAATTTAGTAAAAACAATGAAAATGAGAATACAAATAGTCTCTATTCTGGACTCTCAAATTACCAATTATCTACCGGTTTTCATAAATTGTAATGAAAATATACTTTTTCTTTATTTGAAAGAAGATTCTTAACCTATATACATTTTTTTATCATATTCCAACTTTTTATTCCTCTAATGTTGATAACTTTATGACAATATGAACTCTATTCCTAAGTATATTCTTCTAAATTATATATTCAAATTTTGCAATTAATCTTATACAATGACACAAATTGATACATATCTGAACAACCTTCAATCAATAAATTAGTTAATTTTTGTAATCATTCTGTAATATAAAAATTCCCAATCTTTATCAATATTTTTCGTTGAGTTGCTTTGATTTATAATTAACATTTTGTAATTGATGATCTTCTATCATTGACTACCAATGAGAATATGCATTTAGCTAAAAAAAATTTGGATTATAAATATTTTTCCTTTAATTGAGTTACACATGTTAAAAGTCTTCCTAACAAGATAACTTATTATAACACACCTTTCAAAATTAATATAACAAATTCCTTTTTTTTATGAATCTAAAATAGTCACCATGGGAAATAAATTAATTACAGCAGTAACATCAACAATTTTAACACATAAGAAAAATTAATTATGATATTTAATTTAGTAAAAACAATGAAAATGAGAAGACAAATAGTCTCTATTTTGATCTCTCAAATTACCAATTATCTACCGGTTTCCATAAATTAATTGTAATGAAAATATACTTTTTCTTTATTTTAAAGAAGATTCTTAACCTATATATGAAATAATATAATTTCCTTATTTATAGAAGATGGATTTTTTTTACAAAGGAAGAGTGATAACCTTTCTTATTTATAGAATAAAAATATATAACTCCTCTCAAATATTCATTACTTTTTTTTTTTCATGATTTTTTCATGAGAAATGAAGGAATCCTAACACATTCATAGACTGACCTTTAAGTCTTGGATCCAGAAAGTGCCTTAATATCCTGAATTGACATTACAGTCCTTAAACCTAGACACTCTTATTGGCTGTTGTCGGATCTTACGGTGGAGCGGAACACATCGGAAAAAAACACCATTCAAAAGGACAATGCGAGTAGATTGTAGTTGACAACAGTAATAGCGGAAGCATGCGCGTGTGCACGCGCTCCATGTTGAGTTGTGATTGGTGGCGGACATCACGAACCCCTCTTTCTAGCGTGGACCCCGCACTCGTATGCTATACATTGAAGATAGAAAAATAATAAGTGTGTGCAGAGAGTAACCAGAGAGAAAGATCTGGTTGAAGAAGCAGCTATGTTATTAACAGGAACAGGCACAAAGGGGTTTGGAATCTAACTTGGATTCGATTTCAAAGCAAAAGCCGAAAGGGTTTGTTTCATTTAGGAAAAACACAATTATCTTAGTGCAGAAAACCATTGACTTTCTCATTACCCCCCATAGTCACTGTAAGTCAGCTCCATCTTTTTTTATTGTTAATCAATCAGCATTTCATATAATTATAAACCATTTTATTTTATTTTATCTGTCCCTTTCTCTTCCACCAATCTCAATAGACGCAGCATGTTTCAATCTTGAAAAAAAAAAGAAATAAAAATAGTAAGAGAAAGAGATTTTTACCTTTTAAGATTTAATGTTTTTGCTGTCAAATTTATCAACCACGAATTGGATTATTTAATTTAAAAGAGAAATCATAACTTTCTAGGCTGTGGAACCCAGCGGCTCTGTTTGTTTTTTTGGCTCTTTTACTTTGCACACTGTCAAATTAAAAGGTATCGTTTTCTCCGTACCATGGTTGGTTTGTATACCATCTAACTTTCTCCATTTCTCAGTTTCTCACTTATATCATCAGTAACGGGGTGGAGAGAGAAGAGAGAGAATGACGGGGGTGGTGTCAACCGGTTTTTTTAGCTTAGATTTGGTGTGATGCATTTGAAAAGTCAGGGTGCTGTGTGAATATGACTGAGATAAGATACTTATGAGAGAAGTTTTTCTATTTCTTGTTGTCCTTTTTATATTTGTGTGAAAAGATTCTCAATCTTTGTTTTTTATTCTTTTTTTTTTTCCTGAGGGACGTTTTGGCCTTAGACTTCTTTGGATTTTCTTCTTGCTGGGGTCTTTTTCAAAATTCTCGATACTGACAAAGAATCGGTCAAGTGTGAAATATAGGAAAACAAGGGTTCTCCTTCTCATGTCACTGTTTTGTGTTTTTTCTGCTGTTGGGGTTGCAGACATGTTATGCAGGTGTGAACCTTGGATCAGAAAGGAAGGGGGATTTTTCTTTGTCTTCTTGCTCTTTCCATCTCTTTTAGGATAGCCTTTTAGCTTTCTGCTGGAGAGAGAAAGGGGTGTCGACAAGGAAACAACTTTTTGGCCTTGTCTACTTTTTCACAAAAAAAAATTTCAATCTTGTCAGTGCTTAGCTCAATCTGGTTTAAAGGTCAAAAAGTAAGCGTATTAAGGAGTCAAAAAACTGAAAAAGCTTCTTGACAAAAGTGATAGTGACAATTTCGGGTATAAAATAGAAATAACAGGAGAGACGAACATGAGAGTCAGCGAGGGAGGGATAGAAGCACAGAATTTTTTGGGAGATAAAAGGGAGAGGGTCAATCCAATTTTTTAAAACCTTTTGTGGGGATTGAGCCTTCAGGGTTTGCTGTTGGGGTGCAAGAGTTGTTGTGACTGATAATTATTTCTCAATCCGTTTCCTCTTCAATGCAAAATTCATCTTCCTTCTCCTACTCAAATGTATGGTTTTGGTCTCCATCTCTAGACATCTTATTTTTTGTTTATTTCTCTGTTGGCATTGAATTTCATTTGTGCATCTTATTGTTCATCCCCTTCTCGTTGCTGATGAAGTTATTATTATGTTCTACAGCAAAGGAAAATGGAGGGCCCCAGTGAGATGGGTCTCATTGGGGAAAATTTTGATGCTGGTTTGATGGGGAGGATGAGGGACGATGAGTATGAAAGCCGCTCTGGAAGTGATAACTTCGATGGTGTATCTGGTGATGATCAGGATGGTGGTGATGATCAGCCACAGAGGAAGAAAAGATACCACAGACATACTCCTCACCAAATTCAGGAGCTTGAGTCGTATGACTTTATAAAACTTAGTGGCTTTGTAATTTATTTACTTTTTGCTAATTTTCTTCTGTAATTAAGTAAGATTGTTGGTTGTGGTTTTTGGGTTTTGCTTTTGTTGGTTTTTAGTTTCTTCAAGGAGTGTCCTCACCCTGATGAGAAGCAAAGGTTGGATCTCAGTAAGAGGCTTGGGTTGGAGAATAAGCAAGTCAAGTTCTGGTTTCAGAACCGACGAACCCAAATGAAGGTGAATTTAAGGACAGTAATGTAGAATTATTGCACTTGAATGCAGTTTGGTGATTGAATTTAGATATAGTGCTAATTGAAGTGATTTTCCTTGAATCAGACCCAACTGGAACGCCACGAGAACATAATGCTTAGGCAGGAGAATGATAAGCTCAGAGCTGAGAACAGTCTGATGAAGGAAGCAATGTCAAATCCAGTGTGTAACAGCTGTGGTGGCCCAGCGATTCCTGGCCAAATTTCATTTGAGGAGCACCAGATTAGAATTGAGAATGCTCGACTAAAAGATGAGTTGAACCGTATATGTGCCTTAGCAAACAAGTTCCTCGGCAAGCCAATCTCATCAATGACCGGTCCCATGGCTCTACCAACCTCAAATTCTGGTCTGGAACTTGGTATCGGAAGGAATGGGCTTGGTGGTTCAAGCACTCTTGGCACTCCCTTGCCAATGGGACTTGACTTGGGAGATGGAGTGTTGGGCACTCAAACTGCAATGCCTGGGATTAGACCATCACTGGGGTTGATGGGAAACGAAGTTCAGCTTGAGAGATCTATGCTTATAGATCTTGCGTTGGCTGCTATGGAGGAATTGCTAAAGATGACTCAGGCAGAGAGCCCTCTTTGGATTAAGAGTTTGGATGGTGAAAAGGAAGTGTTTAACCATGAGGAGTATGCAAGGTTGTTTTCTCCTTGTATTGGTCCTAAACCCACTGCTTATGTAACTGAAGCTACAAGAGAAACTGGGATAGTAATCATCAACAGTTTAGCCCTTGTGGAAACTTTGATGGACGCGGTATGTCTATGATCATCAACTTCCTAGCTTGGCTTCAGTGAAGTTTAACCAATTTTACTTTTCTGTAGTGAGTGAATTGCCAATGATGCAGGGATCAGAGCAATGTATTACTTGTTAGGATAACACTTTGATTTGGTGCTTCTGATCTTAATTAATGAACCATGACTATTATTTAATCTAGAATTGATGCAGGTATGTTTAATATCTTGTTTTAATTGGTTATTTCTTTGAATAGAATCGATGGGCAGAGATGTTTCCTTCTATGATTGCTAGAGCTATCAACCTCGATGTCATATCCAATGGCGTGGGTGGAACAAGAAATGGTGCTCTACAAGTGGTTCGTTTCTTTGCTGTATATTTGCTTCACTTTGTCTTATTAGTTGGTGGGACTGATGACTAGGATTATGCATTTCAGATGCATGCTGAGGTACAATTGCTTTCACCACTAGTCCCCGTTCGTCAAGTGAGATTCATACGGTTCTGTAAGCAGCATGCAGAAGGTGTATGGGCTGTGGTTGATGTTTCTATTGATATTGGTCATGATGCTGCTAATGCACAACCATTCATGAGCTGTAGGAGGCTTCCTTCTGGCTGTATTGTGCAGGATATGCCCAATGGTTACTCCAAGGTAAGTGCTGATCTAAGTTCTTTTTAACACTATTTTCTTTTCTCTTTAATCTGTGCTTCAATCTGTTTTTGTTTTTTTTTTGTAGCTTTTGTATTTTTAAAACAAGTTTATAATATCTTCGTCCTTTTTTTAATGAACGGGGTGTTTTGATATATCTGATGTATACTAGTTTTGCAAGAAGTTTCACTTGACTTCTTTGTCAAGTGAACTTTGTTTTGACTGATACAAAATGGAATAAGGTTGAACTTTGCCTGCGAAATCAGTCACGTTGAGTAGTTTTTTAATTTGGGAGATGCTTCCTTTGTTAAATTGTATTATAATCTCCAAACTTCAGAGAAGGGGTTCTTGTTGTCCGTATTTAATTTGTCCAGTAATACTCCTAGAGAATAGTGAATCAAGGTTTATATTGTTTAGCAATATTTTGAAACTTCGGTTTCTGTTTGGCATCTTTTACCATTTATAAGTGCATGAAAATTTTAAATCTTGGATTGTTCAGTCCTTGTCGTATAAAAAAATACACTTGATACTTCTATTCCTATCTCCTTTGATATAGAACAAACTATTTTTTTACTGCATACGAGACATTGATGATCTGGATCCAGTCATATATTATAATGTTTGCAGGTGATGTGTTAATCCGTGCCCTTTAATATATTAATATAGGTTTTATAATATTAAAAAAATTCCATGATCTGCTAACTTTGTTGGGATTCGCCAATGGCGTTGACATCTGCTCCGACTTTTATATTTTACATAATCCTCTACACACTTCTTACCTGAGGTATTAATTTATAATTAGCCTAGGGTTTTATGTCAAACATTTTTTATGTATGTGGAGTTTTACGTAAATTCAACCACGAGCCACCCTTCTAATTTTATCCATGACCACGTAAAAAAAGTGTTTGATTCTTATAGTTATGTTCCGATAAAGTTGCAATGCACATCTGAATTCTAAAACACAAAATAAAGGAAGGAAAAATTGTTATTTTTTTATTTTGTGCTCCTCAACTAGCATGCAAGCATTTACTACATTGCTTTGGGAATCTCTACATGACAGAACCTCTGCTAGTTTTAAAATATTTTTTTTTGTTTTGGTTTGATAGAAGATAAGTTGCACTGTTTGTAGGTTACTTGGCTTGAGCATTGGGATTATGATGAGAGTGGTGTTCACCAACTTTATCGCCCATTGCTTAGTTCCGGTGTTGGATTTGGTGCTCATAGATGGATCGCCACTCTCCAGAGGCAGTGTGAATGCTTGGCCATCCTCATGTCCTCTTCCATTTCAAGCGATGATCACACAGGTGCACATGCATGCCATATTTTGTTCACCCTTTCATCTCATGTAACGTTGTCACAGTATCATTGTGTAAACTTTGGCACTATGGTTTTGCAGCATTAAGCCAGGCCGGTCGGAGGAGCATGTTGAAATTGGCACAACGCATGACTAGTAACTTCTGTTCGGGGGTTTGTGCTTCGTCTGCACGCAAGTGGGACATGCTTCACATTGGAACTCTTGGTGACGACATGAAGGTGATGACTAGGAAAAACGTGGATGACCCTGGTGAGCCTCCGGGAATCGTGCTCAGTGCTGCAACTTCTGTTTGGATGCCGGTGTCACGGCAAAGGGTGTTTGATTTTCTGCGTGATGAACGGCTGAGAAGTGAGTGGGACATCTTGTCCAACGGTGGACCGATGCAGGAGATGGTACATATTGCCAAAGGACAAGGACACGGAAACTGTGTTTCTCTTCTCCGTGCCAACGTAAGTTGTTTTCTTATGCACACACACGTTTCATTTAACAAAAACATTAAACACTTGGTTTTTTGTTGTTGATATAACTGTATGGTGTCTCATTTGCAGGCTGTTAATGCGAACGATAGCAGCATGCTGATCCTGCAAGAGACATGGATGGACGCGTCGTGCTCGGTGGTGGTATATGCGCCGGTTGACGTGCAATCACTGAACGTGGTGATGAGTGGTGGAGATTCTGCATACGTTGCACTCTTGCCTTCAGGCTTCGCCATTCTCCCCGATGGTCACTGCAACAACAACAGCAGCAGTTGCAATGGGACAATGCAGAAGGGTGGCGGAGGCGAAGACCGCGGCGGAAGCCTTCTGACGGTGGGGTTCCAAATTCTGGTGAACAGTCTCCCAACCGCAAAGCTCACAGTGGAGTCGGTGGACACTGTGAATAACCTGATTTCATGCACCATTCAGAAGATCAAAGGTGCTCTGAGAGTTGCATAAAGTTGCATAAAGGAAGTTAAGTTACGTTACCTTACCTTATTATTTTGTGGTAATTTTTTTGTTCTAAGGAGAGGGAGGGGTTATATTATTTATATTTGGTTGGGTGTATAGGATTTAAATTATATAGAGTAGTGGAAGAGGCTGAGGCACAAAGGGTCGCGCAAGGAAGGTTTCGAGTCAAGAACGAACCGCGATGGAGGAACTTCATTCTGCTGCTTTTGCATGCACTGGAATAACCGCTCTGCGTTTTCTGCTCATAGTGGTTCGGGTATTGACTCGTTGACCTGCGAGTTAGTCTCAGTATCTTGTTTCGATAAAAAAAAAAAAATGTGCGTGTGTTTCTATTTCATTATTACCAGTGTCCTCCCATATACACTTGCAAATTGCTGAACTAATCTATTTTACTTTGGAATGCATTTTCACATTTCCATATTTTGGCTTCTCGTTGCCTTTTCATTGTCATCTAATTATTACACCGTAATTATAGTAAAAATAGATAAACTTAATATATAAGATTATTTCTGATTGAATTATTATAAGTAGAAAATCAACTGGACAGGAACAGACTTTTATGTTACTTAGATATTAAGGTGTCGTCGTATGCTCTCAAATAAGTATGAAAAGTCCATGATCATAAATATCAACATTACAAAAAGATTTTACGTAATAGATAATAGATCTCATCACAAAACGCGTGTTGCCGACTTGGAATAAAAGGAGAAACAAGGAAAATAATGGAAGGCATAATAAATAATATGATGTAGGTAAATGCAAGTATTTGGTTTTGAGAATTATTCTAAACGAGGGAGGACGTCCATGTGACACTTTCTCAAACAATTAGAATCTACACACATATATATCTTAGCATATTCGGTTTTTTTTTTTTTAACTAAATATTATTAACTACTTATTCAGTTAGCAATTATTTTTTTTACATAAGCTTTGTAATACCATTATATAGAGGATAAATAAATTTTGTTTTACTTCGTATATCTTCACGTTTTTAGTTATTTTTGTTTTATTAGATGTTGCACTATTAAATCTATCTTTTTCTTTCATTTTTATGTTTTTTCCTAATCTTGTTTTACTTTTTCTATTAGTTTCATAATGAATGAATTCCATATTTAAGATCAAGCATTTAATGCACACACTGTTTTTATCTCGAAGAAAATTCTAATATTAAGTTGTTCTTGATTCAATAAATTACAATTCATGAGATTCGTACATGCTTCGAACCAAGCTCTTCATTCTATTTGGAAAAGATGCAAAAATATAATTGTATCATGGTTTGTGCACTTTGTTTCACATTCAATTTGTTAGAACAATTTATTACGACGATGCTTGCGATGACTTGGAATAACAGTATTCACGAGGAGATTTGTGAAGAATCAAATAATTGCATCAAGATATCGCCTCAATCAAGCACGGTAATTATTCTATAATCCATTTTTTACAAAATTATGCATTCTAAAAGTCTTGTCCTATAACCAGTGTTTAATACTTTTAATTTTCTAAAAATTATACATTCAATCTACTTTTTACTTTGTTCTTTGCCAAGTAATATCTATAGGTTTCAGGTTTCGACAAACAAAAATCATAAGATGCGTCAATTAAAATTGGAATACCGTTGTATTAATTTTCAAAACAAAAAATGGTATATTTTAAAACGATTAAATAGGAGTCTTTTGCAACATTTTATTTGGGCCAAGTATTTGCTCTTACTCGTTGACAAAGGCCTCCAAATATATACACATAAAACTCAAGCCCATGATATATATTTACAAATGCACCACAAAAATTCACATAATTTAATAATTGCACATAAGTTGTGCTTATTTATCGAAAACCCCCTACTATGTGATTATTCGTTCATTCCTGCAGAGCGTAAACAACGACCAAGTTTAGCAGCAAACCCAAAGTACGAATCTTGTTTCCACATGGTTCCAATGCATGTCATAAATATTTCTTCAGATGAAATTTTATAGATGCATTCATATGCAATTACTGGGCAAAAAGAAATGGTAATTAATTTCAATGCTCAAAAACTTGATTTTGTTAGTTTCATGCAATCATATGCAATGTGCAAACAGTGTGGCATAGAAAGAAGTAGCTGTCTGGTTTTTTTCTTCAGTGCAGATGTTATAATTGACATCTGTAATATTTGAACTCTGGTAAGTAAGTCTGAAATATGTTGGGTGGAAAATCTGTACCACAACCAACCCTCCTAGTGATAACTGAACCAATTTAAAATATTGACTTTTTTGGTGAAGAAAAACCAGGGTTTATTCCACACATGGTCATGTCAAAAGATATAGTTTTCTTGTTTAAATTGATCGATCTTCCAGATAGGTTGACATATTTATTTCAGTTGACACAAACTCATGCTGCTTTTGCCAGCCGAGGTACCAAAAAATTGATTCAACAAGCATAAAAAGCTAGCTGTCATCTGATGAACTCACTAGTAGCAGACTGATACACTCTTGAATGATATTGGTTGAGTTGGGTATATGCCAAAAATACGAGAGGTGGAAAATGGCAATGATATGAATAATATGATCGTATATTCCCTTCAAAATTAAAATAAATTGCCTTTTACCATCTGCCTATTTTAATTCCTACCGAACACACCAACAGTGTTTGTGATGTACAACTTGATATATTAAGAGATATAGAATCACAAAAAGATGCAGACATGCAGATTTGACATTGATGATGTCCCATTGAACTACACAGGCGAACAAAGTACAAGCAATGACGACGTGAGAGATTGAAGTGTGGAAGATTTGATTATGGTAGATGGGTTCACAGGTACAGAAAATAAAAATGTGTGGAATTAGAGAGAGATGAATGAGAGAGTGAAGTGTTTGCAATGATGGTGAATAATTTTTGGCATTTGAGATAAGAGTATTAATGGTTTTCCCACACTCTGACTGACATGTTGTTGGAAGTGAATAGTAAGCCATGGAAGGGGCTTCAAGTTTCCATCTGCAACAAAATAATGTGTTTGAGTGGTTGATTGGGGGGGTTTGAAAAGTCTGGTGTGATGTGTTTTATGTGGACCATATAATCAGCAACAAGTTGAAGGTTAGCATTCAAAGGATGGAACCATAGCTTTATTTGTTGGGGCGCTGAGATATTATGATCCTTAAATGCACTTACCTGTCATCTAAAACCCAGCTACCTCGTGTGCTTTGTGTTTTCAATTCATTGCAAGACTTTTACGCTTCATCGTCATCATCATCATCTTTCATTGCCTACTCTTAATATCAGGTAATGACATTACTGCTGCTAAGACACCATAATCTACGTCTTTTTTCTAGAGTCCATTTTATGACACTATTTACTGTTTCAACATGATTTCGTTGATGAAACGTTGTTCATAGGATCTTTGGATGGAAATATTAACGTTTCCGTGATTGTTACTCCCTCATACCAACTACTGTGTTCATACGAAAAGACTCGTTGAAGAATTTACAGGGACATCACAACACAAGTGTGTTCATACCAAGTGAAGATGTGTGTGAATGATTGACTTGAATATAGTTCACACTTGTCTTTTTACTGGGTCCTGTAGGTATGTTTTTCGAAAGTCTTGCCCCAACTAAAGCTTCACCACATTCAAATTATTTTTCTAAAATAATTCATATCAAATCATTTTTTTTAAATAGTTTCAACTCAGCATTCATTTCAAAGATCACTCAGTTAAACTAAAATTGAATTGCGATTCCCTTTGTGTTTACTTGTGGATTAAAAAAAAAATATAAATAAAAGAAAACTATTTTAAATAGTTCATCAAACAAAATATTTTTTTAAAATATTAATATAATTGTTATAAAACGTAAAAGCCACTCTTAATAATAACTCTAAATCATTGTTTAACATCATCACAGATCACAATTAATTTGTAAGACGTAAGAAAGTGCCATTAAGGAGGATTAGTCTTTTTTACTAATCCAACAAGTGTCGTTATTTAACCGATTAAATCCTCTAATACCATTGGAACATGTGGACACGCGTTTTGTTTGTTTGATTATTACTGTTTCTTTTTTCTATTATAGTTAAATAAAAAGAGATCACATATCTGATTGGTACGAGTTTGGAGTGACATGTTTGTTCATTGATGGGAAACAATGAATGTTTTTTCTTAACAACACGCCATATATTTTCTTTCAAGAATCTTCTTTTGGAAAATTGGTGAGGTCACCAAACCTAACAACAACACCAAAATCAGCCATTGCTAAAATATCTTCAATTTCTTTAATGCTTAATTAATTATATATTAATTAACATGATTAGGCATGACTAAATATTTAGGCCATATCGTGATTAGGTTTTTTAGGTATGACTCACGCCTTTGAAGAGAAGTTCTTCTGTGGGAAAAATATTATAGAACGTGACAGTGCTATCAAATTGAGCAATACCTATTGTGGAACAAAAATAATAGAGCTGAATTAAAAATGTTTAAGTTTGAACTTAAAATCAAATTGAATTAAAAATGTTCACATTTGTTTTGGCATAGTATTGAAAGTCTTGTGTTTACATTTTATTAGACATATTTCAAACTATTTTATCACCATGTTAGCATTTAAAATGATGAAAATTACTTATTGTTATTTTGTGGTGGATTATTTTTAACAGGCTCCACTTAAATTAATATGTGCGTTAAAAAGCAAAGCAGATAAGGAATTCTGAACACCTCAACTTTCTCTTTTCTCGGTCAACTTAGTCCCACATGTCACCGGCGTGTTCGGTGGGATCCAAAGACCATGTTTTCTTGTGTGGTCCTTGGAGTACCAGATCTCATCTTCTTTTATCATATACACTTGCAAGATATCTCCACGCGCTTAAGAACTTGTATATAAAAAATTGTTATAAATGCAAATGTGTTTTACTTTTTTATGATAATAAAAAGTATTATTGAAAATTTTCAAATATGTTCACAAAAAGTAATTAGAAAAAATATTTTTATTAATTCCTATAATTTTATTATAAATATTTTTTTTGTGAGTGATTGGTTGAGTTTAAAGGAATAGTCAATAATAAATAATAAAGGTGTGGGAATTTGTATAAAAAAAGATAATTATAAATCAAATTCTTTCTATTGAAAATACTAACTCATTTGCTTTATGTGTTTGTGTTTTGTTGTTTTTAAAATGTAATGATAATGCAGAAAAAATAATTTGCAAAGATAAGCCGGAAAAAAAAAAAGAAACATGTCTTGTATAACTAGAATCACATATAAAGATTCGATAAGACTAAAAATATTAATAAGAAAGTAAAAAGTATGAGTTAGGTGTTTTGTCCCTTTTAAGACAATTTAACTATGTAAAGATTTTAGTCTGATACTTGTTTTATCTGTACAGAAAATCAGAGAATAATTTTATCTTATGCAACTCTTAATATTTAGAGATAATTTAGAGATACCTGTAACATCAGATGCAAAATAAAAGTGTAGCAACAAATGGATATGAAAAATTGAACAATACATTATGAATATGTTAGAATATGATGTTTGATTACAAACTTAAACTTTGACATGATATAATTTTGTAGTTATTCTATATAAAAGTACAATTACTACTAAACCAGGAGTTAGTTACAATTTTATTATGTTTGGTTATATAAAATAGATAAATACTTATGTAATATGATAGCAATAAAACTCAGCAATTTTTCATATAAATATATATATAAATATATATATATATATATATATATATATATATATATATTTTTCTTTGAT
>Ga0214542_1009007_pt1 | contig 15940 bp, 19 predicted proteins | sample CNSS1metaG_FD_160096 | JGI IMG/M metagenome (GOLD analysis project Ga0214542, IMG submission 160096) | Root nodule microbial communities from cowpea collected in UCLA plant growth center, Los Angeles, California, USA - CNSS1 | ecosystem: Host-associated > Plants > Roots > Nodule | place: USA... | reverse complement strand
AAGGGTTTGCTTGTAAAAGGTGAAAAAATACAGATAAATTGGTAAAGAAAAAGGTATTTTGATACAAATTACTTACCAGTTAAGTTGTACAACGAAAAAGACTCGTGCATGACTTTGAAATCTTGATTTGAAGCTTGTATCCAGAAGAAAAACAGTTAGATCAAGGTAGATAAACGGAAAAAATAGTTAGATTAACTCTGTTTGGTGTAGAACTTTGAAAAAATATAGTGTATGATGAACTCTTTGAAAAATGTCCAAATAAAAACGTAAATCGGGTAACAATAAAGAGATCTGCTGATAGAATGCATTATTAAAAAAATACCATGAACGAAAAAAAAATGACACCAAGAGAGTTGAAGGTAGAAAAATGAAGAAGATGAACGGGTTGCTTGTAAAAGGTGGAAAAATACAGATAAATTGGTAAATAAAAAGGTAGATTTTGATACAAATTACTTACCAGTTAAGTTGTACAGCGAAAAAGACTCTTGAATCAGTTTGAAATCTTGATTTGAAGCCTGTAAACAGAAGAAAAATATAAGAAACAGTTAGATCAAAGTACATAAACGCCAAAAATAGTTAGATAAAAAGTTTTTATAAACCTGATGTTAAATCTGTCGCAGTGAACCATATTAGACATGTAGCAACCCTAGAAAATACCATCATCGGAAAAAAATAGTTAGATCTGAGAAAATAAAAGAAGAATATGAGTTGTTCGCTTGAGAAAGGTCAAAATGAAAACGAAATCTGCGTAATAAAACCATATGTCGCAGTGAACCATATTAGTCCTGTACAAAAACGAAACAAATAGTTAGATCTGACAAAATATAAGAAGAAAATGAGTTGTTCGGTTGAGAAAACTCAAAATAAAATCGACTTCTGGTTTAAACCTGTAAAAAACGCATGAAAAAGTTAGATCTGACAAAATATAAGAAGAAAAATAGATGTTCGCTTGAGAAAACTCAAAATAAAAACGACTTATGGGTTTAAACCTGTAAAAAAACGCATGAAAAAGATAGATCTGACAAAAAATAAGAAGAAAATGAGTTGTTCGCTTTAGAAAACTCAAAATAAAATCGACTTTTGTGTTCTTACCTGTAAAAAAGCGCATGAAAAAGTTAGATCTGACAAAATATAAGAAGAAAATGAGTTGTTCTCTTGAGAAACTCAAAATAAAATCGACTTTTGGGTTCTTACCTGTAAAAAAACGCATGAAAAAGTTAGATCTGACAAAATATAAGAAGAAAATGAGATGCTTGCTTGAGAAAAATCAAAATAAATACGACTTTTGGGTTTAAACCTCTGAAAAAACGAATGAAAAAGATAGATCTGACAAAAAATAAGAAGAAATGAGTTGTTCGGTTGAGAAAACTCTAAATAAAATCGACTTCTTGTTTTAAACCTGTAAAAAAACGCATCAAAAAGTTAGATATCGGAAAATATAAGAAGAAGATGAGTTGTTCGGTTGAGAAAACTCAAAATAAATTCGACTTCTGGGTTAAAACTTGTAAAAAAGGCATGAAAAAGTTAGATCTCACAAAATATAAACTATCTCCATAGTCATTTTTTTGCGATTTAAAAAAAACTCGATGAAAAGAAAAAGATGAACAGATGAAGATGTTAGAGAAGAAGCTAAGAAAGGTAGAGACACCATGATGAACGCGGAGAAACAGAGACAGAGAAAGAGAGAGAAAGAAGTGAGAAGGAGGAAGGTGAGAAGACTGAGGAAGAGTGAGAAGATGAAGCGTTTGAAGATGTGAAAGTGAGAATGAGAGACGAAAAGTAAAAAAGAGAGAGAAAAAGTTTAAGAGAGAGAATTGAATTTGAATTTTGAAGGTGGAAAGAGAGGAAAAATAAGCGGTGGGATACGTGGAGAAAGTGGAAAGAGAGAGAAATTTTTTTTTTAATTTTTTTTCGAAGTGTCAAAATGATGAGAGTGTGACACGTTAGCTTTTTTACTTTTTGTAGATAAAAATTTTTGAATTGAAGTGTGTGATATATAGTACTTAATTGAAAAAGTTGCTATTTGTTAGTTCTCATTTATATATATATATATATATATATATGTATATATATATATATATATATATATATATAGATTATGAGATTAAATTTTATTTATTTTCAATTGTTAGATTGAATTCAATTCTTTCTTTTCAAGGAAGTATAAAAATTCTTAATAAAATTTTATATAAATTACTTAATAATTCAAAAAAATAAATTACTTAATAATAAAATTTTAGTTTTTAAAATTAGTAATAGATGTCTAGTAAACCAAAAATAAAGTCAAAGTATGATTTAAGGAAATTGTTTGAATTAAATTTAGCAAATATATACAATTAAAATAATTTATTTTTTTAAAATTTTAGTATAATTTGTTAGAAAAATAAAATTAAATAATAAACTTATAGTAAGTGAAATTATTTGAAAAGAAATAAAGTAAAAGATAAAATATATTATTAACATTTGAAAGAAGTGAATTTGACGCAGTTCAACATTTGATTTTTTTTTTTTGGTTGGAGGGAGTATATTTTTTGTCGGACAAATTCATATATTTCATTCACATCCTCTTATTTAAATATAGTAATGAAAAAAATGCGAAAAGTATTTAAAGATGATAAAAAAAATAACAGAAACAAAAGAATAATCCCATGTTTCATAACACTAATGTTTTTTAACACTAATGTTTCCAGCTTCTTAAAGCTGCTTATGTCCTCCCACTACATGTTTCGTCTTCCTTAAGCTCAGCTTTACGCAAGGTAAGGGTAGTTTTTTTTTTCTTTTTGCTTTTTTTGAAGTATGCATAATATGATTGGAATCTATTTGTGAGTGTATGGGAATGAACTACACTATTTTGTTAGATTATTTCTGGTGTTGCATGCGTGGAACAGTGGGGGAGAACTGATATTTTCGCCCAAGCAAGCTCATCTCGCCTAGGCAAGAATAACATAAGCTCGGCCAGGGTTCTGCTTGAGCACTCGCTCAAACGACCAACTCTTGTTTTAAGTCACGCATCATCTCGCTCAGGCGAGAACGGCTTGCCCAAGCGAGCACTCGAGGAAATTAGCTTCTTTGTTCGAGTCCTCGTTCTGGTGAGGGACTTTTTTTTTTTTGGGCGAAGACTGATCTCGCCCAGGCGAGAGGGTCTCTCCTAAGCAAGAGCTCGCAGAGTGCCATTGTAGTGGTGAGAGCTGTCCCTTGGGCAAAGGCTTCTAGCCTAAGCGAGAATAGTGCAGATTGTGTTTTAATTTCCTGATTAAATGGTGGCTGGTTATTTATCTTGAAAATACATGAAGTATGTAAACATGGATGTGTTGTTCGCTTTGTAAGAACAAAGATTGGTATGCTTGGAATGAATTAAGGCATGAAATTGATGGTTGGTGGTGTTTTGGCAAGAGAATTGGATGTTTGAGATAAAAGTGGTGGTTATAGCATGAGGAACATGAATTTGGTGTGTGATAGACGTAATTCCATGAGTCTCGTGGGGAGATCTCATGGTGGTGTGTAGTGTATATAATTAAGGTAAGGATTCAAGTAAGGATCACATCCCAAAACTCTAAAGGATCAATTAGTCTCACGTAGAGCAAACTGATCCAAGTGGTGAGAGTAGCGGGAGGCCCTAGTCTTTGGCAAGATAATGGCCTTAGATGCTTGAAGGCTAACCTTGTGTATGGTAGGGTGAAACCCATTGGTAATGGTTCTGCAGAGTAGTAGAGGTCACCACAAATGCAAACGTCTAGTGAATCCGATCTTATTATATCTATCCAGATAATTTAGTTATAGTGTCTTGCTTGTTTGCTATAACATGATTTTGTGCCTACTTGGTTGTATGCTTGCGAACTGATTTAAGTATTTGCTTGCTATAAAATGTTAAAATTATTTTATACTAGCTTACTCTTTCATTTGTGTCTGTTCCTTGCTTTGTTTTCTCTTTTGCGATGATCACCTTATTGTGGGAGCAGATATGGGAAATATTGAAGGTAGATCTGATGGTGGTGGCGGTGATGCTTAGTTTGGACCTGTTAGTTGTGGCTCTTATGAGCAGTCTTAAGGCCCTTAGGCCTATGTAATTCCTTGCTCTTGGAGCATCTCTTTTGCAAACTGTAAAATGTTTTAGTCATGTTTTGTATGGCATCCTAGTGTGCCTTGGTTATTGTTCCTAAGTTTGTTCATGGATGATTGTACTGGTGAATCTTCCTATACTGCTCGTCTCGTTACTCTTTTAATATTATAATTATGTGATATTGTTATTTAGTGGGTTGAATCTATTTAAATGGGATGTCACATTTTTATGGTATCAGAGCAGTCGTTCCTTAGATTTTGTGGGTTGTGTGCTTGCTTAGCTTTCGTCGTGTCTTCCTTGTCGTGTTTTAGATAACTTTCTAGCCTAACCCAGTTTAACTGATGGTTCCTTCTGTGTGCCCAATGATATGGCACCCCCATGTGTGACTCCTCCTCCACCCCGTTAGGGCGATGGGCAAGACATCGCAAGAGTAATTGAGGCTATGAATGCAACCTTGACACAACAGAGTAACGCCGTGATGCAACAACATGAGGCGTTGATGCAGCACTAGGAGGCCTTTCTTGAGCAGCAACAGATGGTGATGCAGCAGATAGAGGCTGCAAGCCTGGCTTCTAAGGTTGCTCAAAGGCAACATATGAAGCCTTCCGTCAATTGGAGGAACACATGGTTGGTGCTCTTGTGTACGGTCCTCACCCTCAACCTCCACCCCTAGAATGGAGTTTGGAGAATTTCTTGGAAAACCAACCTGCCAAGTTTGATGGCAAGACCAGTCACAACCAGGCAGACCAATGGATGAAAGACATGGATCGCATCTTTGATGCCAAGAGGTGCCCAGATGAGAGCAGACTTGCTTTCAGAGTCTACATGCTCACAACAGAGGCTGAGCATTAGTGGGCCAACATGAGGCTGATCATTGACGAGAAGCACGTGCAAATCACTTGGGAGGCCTTCAAAAGAAAGTTCCTCTCTGAGTACTTCTCAGATAGCTTGAGATACACTAAGGAGGTAGAGTTCCTCCAATTGACGCAGGGGAGCAAACCAGTAGTTGAATATGCTGAGAGATTCAAGGATCTAGGGCACTTCTACACCATGCCATTTGACGAGGAGTGGCATTGCAGGAAGTTCGAGAATGGTCTCAAAGGAGACATTTGCTTGATGGTGGCCCCGCTCTCCATCAAGAACTTTGCGGCCTTAGTGGAAAAGGCTAAGGTCATGGAGAGAATGAAAGTAGAGGTAAAAGCTCAGTAGCAACAACAGAGGGTTAGCAGACCATCTAGGTCCAGGCCGAGATCTGAAGAAAAGAAGAAGTCGTATGCTAGGCCTCATTCCTAGTCTCAGGGGTCTAGAGGCTTTTCTTCCCCGCCCAACAAGATTCAGTACCATCAGTGTGCAGGACCACATGTGAAGAGCGTTTGTCCTCAACTAGCAATAATTATGGCAAGGATGGCCACTTTAGCAGAGACTGTCCCACCTTGAGGAGGGCAGTTGCACGACCTCAATCTTAGATTCCAATCGTGGCTCAGCAGAAGAGAGAAGGAAGTAGGCCTCAGGCAGCAGGCAGAGTGTACGCGATGACCGGGATAAAGGTGACAGGTTCAGGTAATCTAGTGATTGGATGTTGTGTGATGGTTGGCAAGAGTTGTTGCGTGCTGTTTGATTCTGGAGTGACATATTCCTTTGTGTCAAAGTTTTGTGTGCGAGAGTTGGGTCTACCGGTGTATTAGCTATAGTTTGATCTTATTGTGTCTACTTTGGCATCTGGGTTGGTTAGGACGTCTACCTTGTGTTCTAGGTGTGCAGTGGAGGTAGAGGGACACGTGTACAAAGTCAATCTCATATGCTTCCCTCTGCAAGGTTTGATGTGATCTTAGGAATGGATTACCTTTCCGCCAATCGCGTTCTCACAAACTGTTGGGAGAAGAAGTTGTTCTCCAACTTAGAGGAGCCTGAGTTATTGTCTTCCCATGGTGTTATAATGGAGATCAAGGACGGCGCATAGTGCTTTATGATTTTTGCTTAGTTAGAGATAGAGAAAGAAGAAAGGATAACCATGATACTCGTGGTCCGGGATTTTTGAGATGTGTTCCTAAAAGAGGTACCAGGTTTGCCTCCGAGGAGAGAGGTTGAGTTCTTCATAGATCTGGTATCAGGAGCAGGTCCAGTGTCGATAACTCCTTACCGCATGGCTCCTACAGAGGTTGTAGAGTTAAAGAAACAGATAAAGGAGTTTTTTGAGAATCAGTTTATCCGACCTACTGCGTCGCCGTGGGGAGCGCCTATTTTGTTAGTGAAGAAGAAGGATGATAGCTCAAGGATGTGTGTAGACTACAGGTAGTTGAACAAGTTGACCATCAAGAACAAGTATTCCTTGCCGAGAATAGATGATCTAATGGATTAGTTACATGGGGCGTCAGTGTTCTCCAAGATTCATCTATGATCGAGTTATCATTAATTCTTGGTGAAAGGAGAGGATGTTGAGAAGACTACTTTCATATCCAAATATGGGCACTATGAGTATGTGGTTATGCCTTTTGGTGTGACCAATGCTCTAGCTTTGTTAATGGATTACATGAACAGGATCTTTTGGCCGTTCTTAGATAAGTTTGTCGTGGTCTTCATAGACAACACACTCATTTACTCCATGACTCATGAGGAGCACGCCGAGCATCTGAGGATAGTACTTAGTATCTTGAGGAAGAAGGAACTGTATGCTAAGTTGTCTAAGTGTGACTTCTCGATGAGGGAAGTGCAGTTCTTGGGGCACATGATATCGACCTAAGGTATAGCTGTGGATCCGGCTAAGGTGGAAGTTATGATATAGTGGGAATGTTCCAAGTCCGTGACGGAGATCAAGAGTTTCGTAGGTCTAGCTGGCTACTATAGGAGATTTATAGAGGGATTCTCCAAGATAGTGGCTCCCCTAACGCAGCTAACCAGGAAAGACCAACTGCTTGGGTGGACTGATAATTGTGAAGAAAGATTTAAGGAGCTTAAGCAAAAGGTTGACAATTGCTTCGGCGTTGGTGATTTCGGATGTGGGTAAACCCTTTGAGGTTTACTGTGATGCCTCTCATCAGGGTCTTGGTTTCGTCTTAATGCAAGAAAGGAAGGTGGTGGCCTATGCTTCAAGGCAGCTTAAGGTTCATGAGAAGAACTACCCAACTCATGACTTAGAGCTAGCAGCGGTGGTTTTTGCTTTGAAGATCTAGAGGCACTATCTGTATGCTGCACAGTTCTGTGACATGAGGCAGAGACGGTGGATAGAGTTCTTGAAGGACTACGATTTTGAAAGCCTATATCACCCAAGGAAGGCGAACGTGGTGGCAGATACATTGAGTAGGAAGACGATGCATGTGGCACACTTGATGATTAAAGAGTTGGAATTACTTGAGAATTTTAGGGATATAAAAGCTTCAGGTCAAGTTGGAACCAAAGTTCATTAGATGTAGCACCCTAACTATATCTAGTGACTTCCTAAGCTTGATAAGGAGAGGCAAGCAGGGGATGTTAGTCTGCAGAAGGTGAAGGAGCTGCTTGGATCAAATCATGCCAATGAGTTTGCTTTGGGAGATGATGCTGTGTTGAGATTCAGGGGCAAAGTTTGTGTACCAGAGGATGCTGAGATGAGAAGGTTGATTTTTGAGGAAGGACACAAGAGTTGTCTTAGTTTACATCCCGGCCTGACTAAGACGTACTAAGACCTCAAGGAAACCTTCTAGTGGAAAGGTATGAAGAAGGATGTTGCACGATTTGTATCAGCCTACTTTACTTGTCAAAAGACAAAGGTGGAGCATTAGAGACCCGGTGGAACGCTCCAGCCATTGGATATACTGGTGTGGAAATGGGATAGCATAGCTATGGATTTTGTTACCAATCTGCCACGAACCTTGAGAGGTCATGATGCTATATGGGTTGTGGTAGACCAGTTGACAAAGAATGCTCACTTTTTGGCAGTGAATCTCAGGATGTCTATGGCCAAGTTGGCTCAGCTCTACATCAGGGAGATCGTGAGACTTCATAGGGTGCCCAGTAGCATAGTGTTTGATAGAAACCCACGGTTTACTTCTACGTTCTGGTAGACGCTACAGGATGATTTGGGAAGCAGGTTAAGGATGAGTTATGCTTATCATCATTAAAAAGATGGGCAATCTGAGAGGGTGATTTAATCTTTCGAGGACTTATTGAGGACGTGCATCTTGGATCATCTCGGTAGTTAGGATAAGGTGTTACCGCTGATGGAGTTCACCTACAACAACAGCTACCGGGTGAGTATAGGGATGGTGCCATATGAAGCGTTGTATGGGAGGAGGTGTAGGACTCCCTTATGTTTGTATCAGGATGGTGAGTCAGTCTTGGTTAGGCCAGAGTTATTGCAACAAACCATAGAGAAGGTGCAGTTTGTGAGAGATAGATTGCAGGCATATCAGAGTCGGTAGAAAGCATATGCGGAATGATGGAGGAGACCCTTAGAGTTTGCAGCAAGGGATCATGTGTTCTTGAGGGTGACCCGAACCACTGGTGTGGGAAGATCTATCCGCTCAAGGAAGTTTTCTCCTAAGTTCTTGGGTCTATACCAGATCTTAAAAAGGATTGAGCCCATAGCTTATGAGATTGGTTTGCCACCTCAGTTGGCTAATCTCCATCCAGTTTTCCATGTCTCGTAGTTGAGAAAGTACGTGTTTGACCTGTCTTATGTGTTGGAGGTTGAGAATGTGCAAGTTAGGGAGGACCTCACAGTGGAGGTACAACCAGTGGGTTTAGAGGATCGCCAAGTTAAAGAGCTCAAGGGAAAATCCGTAAGTCTGGTCAAGGTCATTTGGGACTGAAGGACAGGTGACTCTACTTGGGAGCTAGAGGAGGACATGAGGAAGTCATATCCGCATCTTTTCTAGAAAGTATTAATTTTCGAGGTCGAAAATCTTTGTTGTTGGGGACATTGTAAACCCCATTTTTTTCAGCTCTAAAGTGTTTGGGCCTGGCCTTTTGTAGGCCCAAGGCCAACCCATTAAGGGACCCCAATACCCCTTTCCAACCCCTAACCTCTTTCACTATGTCCCATTTTCCAGAAACTCTTCTCTCTTCCTCTTACTAGGCTTAAAAAGGAACTCTGCTAGGGCACAACTAGTTCCCCCTCAAAGTGAATCAAAACCACTTCCTAGTAAGTAGAAATCTAAACTCAAGCTCACATATGGTTCCTTTTCTTTTCCTAAGCATAGTCTCGTGAGGGTTCCAATCCTAATCTCATATTTTATTTTTAACTGTAATGTTTCCAGCTTCTTAAAGTTGCTCATGTCCTCCCACTACGTGTTTCGTCTCCCTTAAGCTCAGCTTTACGCAAGGTAAGGGTAGGTTTCTTTTTTCTTTTTGCTTTTTTTTGAAGTGTGTTGCTTGTTTTCACTTTTGTTTTATGCATAATATGATTGGAAACTACTTATGCGTGTATGGGACTGAACTAACTATTTTGTTGGATTGTTTCTGGTGTTGCATGCGTGGAACAATGGGGGAGAACTAATATTTTCGCCCAAGCGAGCTCGTCTCGCCTAGGCGAGAATAACAAAAGCTCGCCCAGGGTTCTGCTCGAGCACTCGCTTAGGCGACCAACTCTTGTTTTGAGTGATGCATCATCTCGCTCAGGCGAGAACGACTCGCCTCAACGAGCACTCAAGGAAATCAGTTGTGTTTTCTGTTGGAGTCTTCGTTCAGGCGATGGACTTTTGTTTTGGACGAAGAGTGATCTCGCTCAGGCAAGAAGGTCTTGCCCAAGCGAGAGTTCGTGGAGTGCCACTGTAACGGGCTCGCTCAAGCGAGAGAGCCTAGCTTAAGCGAGATAGTCCCTGTCGCATGGGCAAAGGCTTCTAGCTAAAGCGAGAATAGTGAAAATTGTGTTTTAATATCTTGATTAAATTGAGGTTGGTTATTTATCTTGAAAATACATGAAGTATGTGAACATGCATGTGTTGTTTGGTTTGTAAGAACAAAGATTGGTATGCTTGGAATGAATTAAGGCATGATATTGTTGGTTGGTGGTGTTTTGGCAGGAGAATTGGATGTTTGAGATAAAAGTGGTGGTTATGGCATGAGGAACATGAATTTGGTTTGAGCTAGACGTAATTCCATGAGTCTCGTGGGGAGATCTCATGGTGGTCTTTAGTGTATATAATTAAGGTAAGGATTCAAGTAAGATATTATTAATACAAGAAGAAATGGATTTGTAAGCTATCAAGTATGATTCAAATGTGAGTTGCATTGTTCGGCTAAAATTACGGGCGGATTTTGACCAATAATTTTAGGGGAGCCAAAATAATATACTCAAAATTTGTATATTTAATTATATTATAACTATAAAAGAAGGATAATGATATTTTGACAACTAAATTTTGACAACTTTCTCTTACAACATGAGGTGGCATCTTCTAAGTGATTTTGGAATATTAAGAATGAGAAAATGGAAAACCAGTTAGAAAATGACACCTAAGATTGTAAGAGAAAGTTGTCAAAATTTAGTAGTCAAAAAGTCATTTTCCTTTAATTGAATGGCATGTGTGTTAGGTAAGCTAGACTTAGTATACAGATGTTTAGGGTGTGCTAATATCCATATTACCCTTCTTATTATCGTAATAACTACGAGGTTAACTGTGGATCGAGATGACGTCTACCACCATATGCGGTATGATCTTGATTCTCTCGTGCACACATGAAATATAATATTGGAGAGAACTAAGTACATTGAGAAGGGTGAATTATATATATGACTTCATCAATAATATTCTCATTATCTTTTGCATAGACTAGTCAGTGCTTTTACAATGTAGTAGCTTGAATTTGATCAAGAGGAGAATATTGACAAGTGAGATCTATATTCAAGGGAGAGAAAACTTGTTTTTAAATTTATTTTGTATATGTCAAAATGGAAACACATGAGTCTAAGTTTCTAGCGTAATCTATTGAGAAAATTTATCTCGTCATGATGATACTTTATTTAGATATTATCATTGTGATTATTTATTTTATTATTAATTAAGAAATATATTCTTAGCTTACTTATGAACATAGTTATTATGAATATTATTTGATGAACATAATTATATATATTATTTGATGGACTTTTTAGAATTCATACTTTGGTCTTTTATTTAGATGAATGTATATGCATATATATCAATGGCCTATGAATATAAGTCACAATAAGAAGAAATTTAACAACCCTATGTAGAAATCCTGTCATGCCTATGTAGAAATTACGTATACGATACCTCACAACCTTTTTACAATTTTCAAAAAAAAATAAGTGAATTTAAACTCATTTACATCCATTCAATTTTTTCTTTCTTTCTAGGTCAAAAGAAACAAATGTTACAAGTAAAAATTTACAGTTCTTAATTAAGTATTTAAACTTTTTTTAACAAACTCACTAGTAAAACGATTTACTCGCCATTTGAAAAACCAATCAATATAGAATTGTATAATTCAATAACATTTTTTAATATGAAGTATTTTTTTAAATTGGAGTCAATGAATTATAATTTTTAATATTTTTCCTCTAAAGAAAAATTATTTACATTTACATTACATTGATTATTTTAATTAATATTTTATATATTTTTAAATTTCCATTTTAGTATATTAACTCATTGGTTTTATGGAAATCAATGTGACTTTAATACTTTTGTAATACATTATCACTTCAACAAGTTAATGGTAAGTTAATGGTATATGAGGTGGAAAATTCGTATATATTTAATTCAAAAGCTAATTTTACTAATACGACTGTGAATTAAAAAAATGTTATATATAATAAGATATAAAATTTAAGTAAGTTTATTTCTTAATTAAAAATGTTCTTAATACAAATAAAATTTATATTTGTTTTAGTTTTTACTAGTTATAATATTTTGCAGTTTTGAAACAAAATTTGGTAATATTCGCTTTTGATTTGATTTTCTCACGTAAAAAAATTATATGAGATTAAATTTTATTTATTTTCAATAGTGAAATTTAATTTAATTTTTTTTCCAAGGAAGTATCATTTTTCATATCATCATATATTTTATATTTCATCCCCTTGTCTTATTTGGATACAATAATGAAAAAGTAAATAAAGTATGAGAAACAAAATTTAACTTCAAATTTTTGGAAATTTATATTTAAAATTTAACTTCAATGTTTTTAACATTTATATTTATTTTTATTAGTGTATTTAGACCTATTATAAGTTAGAAAAATTACATTATAAGTCTCGTTGTTGTCTTAACCAATTCTCATATACATATCAGTATTTACAAAATTGTTATTGTAACGTCCCAAATAAAAAAGATAAAGCCCATTAAATAAAACGTCACATACATAATATTCTGAGGGTATGAAGATTTGGAATATGAAGCACACCATACCCCAACATAACCATAAAACATAAAGGAGGCCCCACACGGCCTAGAGTAAAGTACACTAGTGAGCTAACAGTACAAGTCTAATACAAATAAGAAAATATAGCAAATAAAGTCTTCAACGATGGCCCCAAAATGGGTCCAATGCCCGTCCGGTCCATCAAGCTGTATCACTCCTAGCATCATTACCACTGCCAGATGCTCTACTATCTGCTCACATCAACATAATTGATGATCATCGCAATTAAGAGACGAGCCACAAACAAGACAACCAAACAAGAAAACAGGGTAAGCTAGTGCAAAGAAATCCTATATCACGCAAGTCAACATACAATCTCAGAGTCAAACATGAATAACCAACATTCACACATAGATTATCGAAACCATCTAAGATCCCCCAAGACTTGACTATCCGGATACTCATAATGAGGCACCACCACGTGGCAGTGGAATTATGTTCTAGAAATGAGGCGTCACCGCGAGGCCTTCGCGGAATTATACTCTTACAGGAGGCACCACCACGTGGCCTTCGTGGAATTACGCCCTGGCCCCGAGGCACCATCACGACCCCCCGTAGAATTACGTCCTTTTGTCGAGGCACCACCAGGAACTCCACTTAAGAGGGCCCATGGAATTACGTCCAACCGATGAAGCGCCACCAAGATCTCTCACTACAAGAGTCATGGAATTACGTCCTACCCATACTTTGTACATGTTCCTCCCACAAATCAATAATTTCCCATAACATAAATATCATGTGTAATCCACAATTCATACCAGTCATGCTTTCCAATTCACACTCAGTCAAATATCATGCCATTTCCATTTCACGAGTAACATATTAATCATGCTATCATCACGTAATCCTTCTAGTAAAGTAATTGGGGCAGATAAACAAGTCACACATCGGTGAACCACTCAATAATAACATCAAAAACTGCCATCTGCCTCGCTCAAGCTAACAGGGCTCGCTCAAGTGAGGGGAACCCTCTCGCTCATGCGAACCCCATCTCGCCTAGGCGAGGGCGCGACAATGGGCCAGAGGGCTCTGCGAGGTCTCGCTCAGGCGAGTCCCTTCTTGCCTAGGCGAGAGCACCCCTCGCTAAAAAAGAACACAAGTCGCCTAGGCGACAATTCGAGAGGAAAAGTCCTGGACTAGCTCGCTTGGGCGAGAAAACCAGCACCCGCCACTGTTTTCGCGTACAACAGCCAAAATCACAAACCAAAACATGCTTAAATCAATCCTAATCGGGCACAACGACCACCAACCAATACAATCATGAAATAATTGACAAAACATCAGAAAAACCCCAACAATCGAGGGTCCTAGCTTCCCTTACCTGGAAAACAAGCTAGCGGGACACTCCGACACGAACACAATGAACATGGTGGTCCTAAGGATGGCCAAAGAGCTGAAATGAACGGTAAAAGTAGGAACAGGGACAGATTATTATCAAACCCTAACGGCAAACAGTGGTCCTAGGCCCATAACAAGGGAAACATGAGTTGAGAAATACTTACGTGGAGCAGGAGCTGGGTTTGAGTTGGCTCGAAGAAGGTTCAGAGTGAACCCTAGCAGAGCGTTCTGTACGAGAGGCGCAAGGTGACGGCTGATACTTCTGCAAGAGTGAAAGTGCAGATTAGGGCAACTAGGAATGGTTTTTAACCTTTGGGCCAACCCTCAGGCCCAACAGACGCAAGGAAGCCCTTAAAATGCTAGGGCAGGAAAAATTGGGCCTTACATTAGTGATGAAAGCCAGTGTGTTTGGATGATTTATTGTATGATTTTGAAAGTTATGTAGTTTCTTCCACTATGTAGTTATTTTCAATATGTGAATATTTCTTATATCCATTGTGGTATTCCCAAACTAAAGAAGGGATAATTATAAGTTTTAGAAGGAAAAAGTTCTTCTCCCTTTGGGTTGGATGGCCATTTGTTATGCTATTAGAATCATAGTTATTAATGAGACCAACACTCTAGATATTGTTGATCTCTATGAAAAGTGGGAGAAGTTAAATTGTATCTTTGTGATGTTAATAAAAACCACCATTTCTGCTGCAATTTGAGGTTTTATTGATCAACATGACAATGTGAGAATTCATTAAAGGTTATTGATGAACAATTTCATCCTTAAAACTCACTGAGATTAAAGGAGTGTGTGATCACATCATGCGCATAAGGGACATTGTGGTTCAACTAAAAGCCTTGGATTGATTATTAAACTAAAAACCAATGTTTATAATACCATTTAGGGCATGTAAAACCTAACACTACAAGAAAATGGTGAATTACCTACCGATAATTACATACAGATCTGGATCTGTAGGTAAAGTAGGCATTACATACGAATTTTACTTACATAAAGCAAAAAAATTTTGTACTGGATATTTTGTATGTAAAATTCGTATGTATTATTGGTGCATTAGAACGAAAACTTTTGCTAAGGATATTGCATGTACATGATCCGTATGTAAGTAATAAAAAAAAAGCTTTACCTACCGATCTTACATACAAATATGGAAAATGATTAATTAAAAAATAACACTACATTTTAGCTCGTACTTTCTCAAAATATTTCACACTTCCGCTCCACACTCTCGAAAACACTATAAGCACCTCACAACTCTCATAGAGAAGAAGAAAATCAATTGTCTAGCAACCTTTACCCACACCCACTCAGAAACCCTCTGTTCAGCAACGATGTGAAAACTCTTCTGCATTGGTCGTCCCGTTGCCGCCTCCTCCACATACATAAACACCTATACTCTAGCTCAGTTTTGGAGCTCTCATCTCGCGACATTGGAACCCTAGTCATTGCGTCACAATGTTAGTGGATTTATGTTTATTTGCATATTTACGTTTGTGAGTTATTTTATTTTAAATAAACGGTCTTATGCTGACCGATTCTTTAGGGATTGAGGGAGCTATATATTAGCTACCCGATTTTTCAGAAAAGCTTCCCATGAGTTGCGGCAGAGTGGGGAAGCAGTTTTTTTTTTTTTTATTTTATCTTCTGCAAAACTATTTAAATACTGTAATCCTCTGAAATAAATAACACAGACTTGAGATTACAAATTCAGAAAGCATTCTTACCTATATTCTGTGTTCACAATTTGGTATCAGAGCTCCTTCACAGGGGCCTGAACCAAGAAAGCTACCGTGAGAGATCGTGAGGGGGAGAGAGAGAAACACTAGAGAGTTCTGCTTTCTAAATTGGGGTTGGGAAGAGTGATACACTGTGAGTTTTGGGTATACCTGAAATGGCTGAACCAAGCAAATACGTTCAACCCGCCATTCCAAAGTTTGATGGTCATTATGACCATTGGGCAAAATTAATGGAGAATTTCTTGCGCTCTAAGGAGTATTGGAGTTTGGTGGAACACGGTATTGATGTTGTCCCAGACAAGGCATCAGAAGCAGAACTCCAACGGCTGGAAGAACAAAAACTCAAAGATTTGAAGGTGAAAAATTATCTCTATCAAGCAATTGATAGAGAAATTTTGGATACAATTCTAAATGATGAAACGTCCAAAA
>Ga0214542_1009006_pt1 | contig 15943 bp, 5 predicted proteins | sample CNSS1metaG_FD_160096 | JGI IMG/M metagenome (GOLD analysis project Ga0214542, IMG submission 160096) | Root nodule microbial communities from cowpea collected in UCLA plant growth center, Los Angeles, California, USA - CNSS1 | ecosystem: Host-associated > Plants > Roots > Nodule | place: USA... | reverse complement strand
CAAATAAACAAGAAAATATATATGTAAAGAGTGTCGCAATATGCAAAGTATTCCTCAACCCTCAGAGGCAGATCAAATGGGACTTATGGCTCTGTTGGCTCTTCTGACCATAACCTGCCCGATCTACAAAAGGTATCCTAGCGAATACAAGCCACTTCAATCACATAAATATTCAAGAGGTATCCAAGGATTTATCGCTCTGATACCAGGAAAAAAGTGATAAAGAAAAGAAACACAAAAGGATGGACAAAGCAAAGATCTTAAACATAAGGTTATGAGAATATAAATCTGGCAGAGCCGGTTAGATATTCTCTCATAATCATAGGAAAAAAGTGATAAAGAAAAGAAACACAAAAGGATGGACAAAGCAAAGATCTTAAACATAAGGTTATGAGAATTAAACATAAGGTTTGACGTGTAAAACACATTTTAATTAAAAAAATATATCTACTTATTTTTAAAATTTAAAATATTGATAAATTTTGATTTTGCTTAAAATTATACTTAACTGTATCTTTTAATACTTTAAAAACTAATTTTTCTAAATATGATTAGTCTCAACAAAAAAGTATTCATTAATTTGAATATATTGTGATTATTAATTATAAAAATACAAAAATCATTTTTTTTCTTCATGATATATTAAAAAAATGTTTAGAATGATTCAACTTTGCTTGTATCGAAATTAATATATAGAAAAAAAAATATTATTAAAAAGTACATTATTGAATGGAAAAGGTAAAAGTAATATATATATATATATATATATATATATATATATATATATATTTATTTATTTTACTCATAATAGATAATATATATTAATTAATTAAATTATGCATTTAAAAGTATTATTTTTATTTAAAACATTACTTTAATTATAATAATTTGTATTTTAAATTTTTAGTATTAAAATAATTATATAGTTAATATATATATATATATATATATATATATATATATATATATATATATATATATATATATTATCACATCTCATTTTAATAGAATAATTCTAATAAATATAATGTCGCATGATTATAATAATATAGAATAACAAAACATGAAATATATGAGAATTAACCTTTTACATTCATCCAAAATATACCAAATATACCAAGTTAGAAAGATAGTGAGCACAAAATAATGTCACAGTCATACTATCTTAAAAGAGTAACAGTTTAGCAAAAGATTGGTCACAAAGCAGTGAATTCAAGTAAAACAATTCTTAAAACGGAGCTTGACTTAGATCAAGATTCACATGCCTAAGTAAACTGCAGCATCTCCGCCATCATGGTGATCACCAAGAATCTCCACATCTGCTCACACCAAAAATTGATGATCATCACAAGAAGAAAAACAAAACAAAGAACATACATAGAGAGACAGGGTAAGCTAGAGAAAATAAATTTTCACATATAAATAAGCAAGCAATTTATGAACATATTTTTAAACAGACATTTCAGTGAGCATACAAAGCATGTAAAGAGATCGGATTCACTGATTGCTTGCACTTGTGGTGGCTTCTATTGCTCTACAAAGTCATTTCTAATGGGTTTCATCCTACCACACACAAGATAGTCCATGATCATCTAGAGCCATTATCGTGCCAAAGACTAGAACTTACTGCTCCTCTCACCACTTGAATCAGCCTACTATATGTGAGACTAACTGATTCTTTAGAGTGTCAGGATGCAACCTTGCTTGAATTCTTATCTAATTACATACACTACAAAATACCACCATAAGGTCTCCCCAGGAATTACTTCAAGTTCATACCATATACATAATCTCACACATCATTATCCTTCCATACCAAGCACATCAATTTTCAGTCTCATTGCATCACATAAAACATACATGGTATCATTCTTGGTGCTATTAAGGGTAAATCACTCAATCATGGAAGCAATCAAGTAGTTAAAACAATTATGCTATTAATCTCGCTCAAGCTAAAGAGTTCTCGCACAAGTGACAAAAGTCTCTCGCTCAAGCTAAAAACCTTTGTCTGGGCGAGATTGCAAACAGTGAGCACTAGAATCATCCACGAGTCCTCGCTTAAACTAATTCATTTCGCTTAGGCGGGATTACTCTCGCTTAGGCAAAAGGCCTGTTGACAGTTGTAACCAAAAATTAGGTTCAGGCTTTGTTTCTGTTAGAAACAGAGCAAGCTAATAGCATATAAATACTTGCTTCAGTTTCATGTATATTTTTTTAGATACACACACGCATATTCAATAATAAGAAAAAAGATTACCTTCTCTCTACAAGTTCACATCTTTCCCTTGTTTTCTTTCTTCCTTCATTATTCTAGTTTGTATGAAAGCTAGTGCGTGTCCTGCAAATAGAAAAGAATTTAGTGAGTGAGTGAACAACAAAGGAACGTGGCTATCAAAGGGAGACGAAGAGAAGCCAAGTCATTAGCTTGATGGTGGTGGAGCATAAAAGAAGTAGAGAAGGGAGAAAGAAGAAGAACGTTGAGTTAGGTGGAGTGGCGTGCATGTGGTCCAGAATTTGGGAAACTTTTCCCAATAGTAGGCATTTGAGTCTGGGCTTTTTTTAAGGCCCTCGCTCAGGTGACAACTCGAAACAAAAAGTAGGGACGGGTTTCTGCTATTCTCGCTTAGGCGAGAGCTTCTCACTTAGACGAGAACTTTTCACCTAGGTGAGAGCTTTTCACTTAGGCGAGAGCTTCTCGTTCGGGCGAAAAACCACTCGCTTAGGTGAGAACAACATATTCTCACTTGTAGTGACGAATCTTCACCAAACTTTCTAGGGGAGCTAAAATAATATACTTAAAATTTATATATTTAATATTATTTTCACTTATTCAATGAAAATGAATAATACTATAGTATAGCTATAACTATAAAACAAACTACACTATCTAACAGGTTGTCCATCGTTTTTTCATATTCTTGAACTTATCAAATAATTCAATCATAACTAAATTTTCAGCTATTTTTTTTCAATATAAATAATCATATTATTTGCAAAATATTCATTTCCCATTTTCTTAATGTGCACATATCGATTCAAAAGTCACATTTCATTTCATTGTTATGCGATAAGCAACCATGTTGTCATGTTTTGATATTCACTCATCTTTTATCAATTCTAAAAAATGAATTTATTCTTTTATTTTCCATCAATATACCTATTTAAAAAAGAAGTTTAACATTAAAAAGTAATTTATCATAATATAATCAATAATTGAGAGACATAATTACTAACAAAAATTATGATAATCAATTCACTACCAAGTGAGATAGGAGAAAATTACTTTTTTCTTTTGTGGTAACGTAACAAAAAGAAATCAAGTAAGAGTGAGAGATAAAATACATGTGAAAAATTAAAAAGACAACGGAAATAAAAAATAAAAATTATCTTAATATTTTTTTCTTTATTATATTTGATTTTATATTTGATTATTTATTAACATTAAATATTATACCCTATAAAAGAAATAAAAATATCTAATTTTACTTTCATTAACTTTTCAATATAGTATTATCTAATTTAAAAATATACTTATAATTTAAAAAAAAATTAAAAACATAAATAGTTTAACAAATTTTAAACATATATAATTTTTTTTAAAAATAAAAAGGTTAAAAAAAATTGAAAAAGTTGGTGGGGGTGAGGGCGTCTGCTCCAACAATGCTCTGTTGTTGCCCACCTACACTCACTAGAGATGACAAATAAACTCACCTTGTAGGTATTGCCCGAACTCATCCCTGTTTTGATGGAGAATCCTGCATTGACTAGGTATGGGAAATCCCCGTCATATCTTCTTCCCCGTTTAAATTATTAAAATATTCGCAATTAATTAAGTAACCTTATATATATATATATATATATATATATATATATATAATATATTCTACTTTTTATTTTTTGTAATTATTTGGTTTGTCATGAAACTTATTTGCATCTCCAATATATTTTTCATCTTATCATAACCTTTATGTAATTATATTAAAATGATGTATGTTAATTAAAAAAATTTATGTCTCACATTTGAATATTTCTATTATTTTTTATTATTTTTATTTATTGTATATTTTTCTTTCACATGAGAATATTTAATACTCTCAATTTAAGTGTTTAATAGAATATACATTTCATTTACTAGGTAATGTAAAAAAAAAAAATTACTTATTATTATTCATTTGTAGAACTCTTTTATTTCGCTAAAAGAATGTTCATTATTTCTCAACCATTGAATTTTTATATATTGATATTTGAAAAGTTTTCTTAGATCTCTAAGGTATTTTTTATCTTATCATACCATTAATTATACATTTTTTTCTATGTGTGATTTTTTTCAATAGTCTCTCAAATTGTTTTTAAGACACACATTTGTTAATTTTTTAATATTTTTATTTATTGTTTATTTTCATCTTGTAGAATACTATTTCGATATGTTTTATCTAATTATTTTTTATTTTCTAACTCATTATCAATTATACTGTAATTTTTTTACTATAATTGTATAAATAAATTTGATTTACTACAACATAAAAATTTAATATAATTGTCATGAATTTTTTTTATCACCATCCAACATATATTGGAGTTCAAAAGATACAAGATCTATGTCAAAATTTTATTATTATGTTTATTATTTGTTCATTGCATTATTTTGATCAAGTGATGTATTATAACTTTTATTAGTGTATAAAAAAGATATTTATTAGAATTTAAAATATTGAAGTAAACAAACATTTAAAATATATTTTAATTTGAATATTTTTTTCTTTTATATTTTTTAAAAAATATTTTTAAATTTTATCAACTAAGTTTCATTATGTTTGCTAATTTAATAAATAATTTTGTTCTCATGAAATTTTATTTGGTATTTTATTATAAAATGTAAACAATTATAACTTATTTCAAAATATTTGATATTGAAGAAACAACTATCTTCCTAATATTGAATATTTGATAATATTATGTTTTTTTATCGTAAATTTTTATTATTTTATAACAATTAATTAAAATTAATATTGAAGTAAGAAAACGGGTACAGGTATGGGTGTGAAATTATACACGTTACCCGATGTAGATGAGGGTGGGACAAAAGTTTGATAACCGTTAGATTTGGATATGGGGATGGGGATGATTTGTTTTTACATGGGTATGGAATAACGAAACTCGTCCATGGCCCCCGTTGCCATCCCTAACGCTCACACATGCAAAGCCAAAAAACACTAGTGCAAAAACAGACAATCAACTTCATTCCATACAATCATCAGTTTAGTATATCTCAACACCCAAACTCAGGCAAAAACTCGAAAGACACCACTGTAAAAGTTTTTGAGTTCTAACTTCTCTTACCTTGGCAAAAGCTACTACGAGAGAGAAATCCTAAGTGAAAGGAACACCAAGACTTGGAACAGCTTAAGGAGCTGAAAATAGAAGTACAGGGACACAAAACTATGACCACAACATAGATTTACGTGAAATCCAACCCTTCAGAACATAGAAAAGAATGGAAAGAGATGGATTTTGAGTTCTACTTACGCGGAGGAAGAACGTTCAGTGAGCTCAATGGGAAAACTTGCAAGTTCCCTAGCTTAGGTTCTACTCTAGAAGGGGAAGAAAGAAGGTGAACTGTTTTGAAAAAAAGAGACAACAGTAAATGGATAGCTGGAAGAGTCCTGGAAAACAAGGAGCTGACGATGGATCCTTGCTCATTAAAGTTTGGCCCATTAATTGAAAATAAAAGTGAGTTTTAAATGTATCCATAGATTCTGCTCTCTGCAAGAGTATTTAAACCTCTCACATTGTTTTTTAGATTCTTTCTTTTTTCTTATTTTTCATATGATTCGATCGTCTTAGTGGTGTTAATTAAGAATATTTCATTTTTAATAAATTTTAAAAATAGATCGATTTGGATTAAATTCAATTAGTTGTATGTGGTTTAATTTTTTTTTTTGATGTTTAAGTTGAGGTTTGTCCATATCTGTGATTTAAATTGATTGTTTTGAATTATTTTGAAATGTTTTTTAATTTGGTTTGATTTTGTTGTTGAAATTGATTTATCTAATACTTTCGTGTTCAAGTGGATGATTTCTACTAAAATGAAAATTGAACATAAATTCATGTCTTACTCTTCGTCTTACTTTTTAAGTGAAAGATTTAGCTCAAACAAAAATAGAGCTAAAAATAATTTTACTTTTTGTGTTATTTTTTATCGAGCAATGGATTTTTCATTAAAAAAAAGTAACACGACAACTCAATTCTCACTCAAACAAAGCATATTTCGTTCAAACAAACATATTTTCGCCCATGTTATAAGAATATTTTTCTTTTCATTTTTTAGTCCATTTAATTTTAATTTATTAACTATATATATTTTTATAAATTCAAAATGAATATAAATATTTATATTTGTAGTTGTATTTGTGTGGATTACGTTGCTTACAATGCTTATTAAGATTTAGATAACTTGTATTGAGATTATATATGAAAAGATGTGTTAACCATCTTTTCAATTAATTGTTTGGATTTGAATGTAAGGTAAATTTCTATTTTCAATGTCCGTAGTTTATTTTTGTTTAATTAAATATTGAAAAATAAAAATCCTTACTTTAAATGATTTTTAATCGAAATTTCAAATTTGAGATCAGAATGTTTTAATCCATACAATATTTTTTTTATTAGCTTTTCCATTTTTGTACTTTTATTTTCTTAAAATTTCGTCAAAATGGATTGAATCAAATTTCTACTGATTTGAAATTATTCAATTAAAAACCATTTCAAGAGAAGTTATTGAACCACACTGAAAAAATTGATATGAACCTTTCTCAATATTGAAATATATGCACAGTCTGGTGATAAAAATACAATTATTAACTCCTGAATAATAATATTTTAATTCATTTTTTTATCACTTTAATTATCTTTTAATTATTTATTTTGACTTTTTTAATAATTATCTTTCAATTATTTATTATGACTTCTTTAATAATATAATATGATAGGTTAAAAATAAATAAAAAATATAAATCAAAATATCATCATCCAATCATTCTTTCTATCTTTCAATCGTATCTTTAGATTGTGACTCTCGTCGAATACTGAAATAAATGTTGAAAATATTGAGAAGAATGGATAAACATCGATACTATTACAAATAAAAAATTGATTTGAACAAAAAACTACAGTAAAGTGTAACAAATAAATAAAAAACAATATAAAAAACACACGTGTCACAAAAAGAAAAAAGAGAGAATAATAACAATAATTTCATCTGTAAAAAGATCTTTCTAATTATCCATTATAAAAATATTAGATCGTAAGTACAATTTAAACATTTGGAACTAAATCTAATAATATAAAAACAATTTAACCCGTAATCAGTTAAATAGAAAAAAACCAATAGATAGTAAATACCTTTCATTAATTAATCTTAAGTCAACATATATCAAAAGGAAATATTATTCAATTATATTCACTTCTCACATTTATGATTCTTAGTAAAACACAAAGAGAACTTTTTAAAGGCGATGAAACAATGCATAATAAAATCACATGCAACAACAAAGCAAAGACAACAATTAGATTCAACCAGCAGGGACCTAGAACTTGCCTGACAACAATATCTCATAGCCACCTCCAATAACACCACAACGAACTCCAAATACTACATGATCAACTGCATAAAAACATTTTGAATCACAGATACCAGATGATGCTAACATTAGAAATAGCCAATCAAAAGCACCTAGCAACAAACACAAGTTTTCAATGAAAAACAAAGATAATCTAGACAACAAGGGTAGCTTCTATCTCCCAAGTTGTACCATCGCACACAGAAGCACCAATGACAACCAACATTTTCTCACAAGTTTATGGTTGTCAAAATGCCCGATTATTGAAAGATAGGACAGATCATTCAACCCGAATAAACACATAAAGGCCTACAAGGCATAGGTCAACCTTTTTTTTTCCAAAGATATTGATGTTCACTGTAAAATCTTCCTAACCATGTTCAATGAACCAAGCAACCTATATTGGTATTATAGAACTTGATTGACTCATCAAAACATTTTCTGCGAAATTTAAAGCACAGTCAACCACATGTGACTAACTTAATATCCTTGGAGAATGTAAAAGAGGAGAAAATGAGTTTCTCCAAATGGCGACATCAATCATTCATAGCATTAATGATTGACAAAGTAGCCGCAGCAAAGATGTAAATCAGAAATACAACCCCCAAATTTTCACATGTCATCAAGCAAATTGAATCAACAAATTCCAGTCATTTTAACAAAAACAAATTGAATTATAGTCATAAACAAGCCACAAGTTTTCCTTGGATCATGCATAAACTAAAGAAAATTGGGGCAATCGTATACTTAAAGTTGAAAGAACTTCCTCGTAACAGAAAGCCACAGGCAAAATGAAACTTCCTCATGCACCACATCAGATGAGATACAATAGAAGCATGCTGGCAAACAAAATATATAATCCACAAGCCATAACCTAGAATCAAGCAATAATGCCCCAAATTTCACTTGACATCAATCAGTAGAGTGAATATACCGATTCCAATCATTTTAACAAAAATAGGATTGCATGTTATAGTCAGAAAAACAAAATGTTTTCTTCTAATCACGCGTAAACTCAACTTCTGCAGCCATATGCTTTAAAGTTGAAAAGAAACTATAAATTAACAACAGAAAGCCACAGGCATAATGAAACTTCTCCGTGCATCACGTAAGATACCAATAGAGCGTGTTGGCATTTAGTAACGAAAAATAAAAGGCAAATAGAAAAGCACAGAAAAGGGTCATCAAGGTTTAAGGTAAGTTTCAGATATCACACAGGAGAATTCCACATTATTTTTTTGTTAGTATCTTAAAATACCTTCGATCTTCTAATAAAGTAAAGGGACATATCACAACACCTTCAAATTATCGACAGGGACAGGCTCCAAGAGAAAAATACCTATGAAAAGTATACTTGGAAATTATTCAAGATAAAACTTGCAAATGAAAGCGATCAAGTAAGAAAACAAGCAACCTAAACCAGAGAATGCAACACGGCCCCTTAAATGCAGATTTGACCATTAAAGGCATTGGTGAACAGTAACCAGATGGACAATTTATTCAGAAGTGTCCTAATCCTTCTAAATTAGTATCAGACAACACGAAAGGAGGTGGAGTACGTACTTCAAGTGGTGATCTATGTTCCTTAGCACATCCTTTTACTGCTATTTGGTATCATTTATCAATATGGTGTGAAACGTTTATCTACCCAAACCAATCACATGGAAAATGAAGTTTGAAAGCGACAACACCACTAAAGTAGACCTACAAATATTAAGCACCACCTAACACGAGCCTAAGAAACCAAAGAAGCGGTAGACAAAGAAACAGAGCATGTTACATCAACAATAGAAGTCATAATTTCCCATAACCCAACAGAACCACATTTCAAAAAAATAAATAAAACACCATAACTCAAGCATTGATGACTTAACTACAAAACCAACGAAATTATTCAAAACCAAAAGACAAAGAGCTACAACAACAGTTACACAAGATCCTCTTCTCCCTCATGTTTCCACCCCCAACAAGACATCTAAACTTCCTTTCTTTCTTCCTAACTACACCTCATCACAACCACAAACAAACAGCAAAGCCCTGAACTCAATTCCCCCAGAGTCGTGAGTTCAACACATTCATACAGTGAACTAATTGTAACAGTTAAATGAAGATCAGAAAAATCATATTCAACCCCATAAATCAAATTTAAAATAAATATCTAAAATTTAGACAATCCGATCTTTATCCGTAACTTTGAGCTAATTCAAAACCACCCTTCAGCAATTGCATAAACCATTTATCAGTTTTAGTTATTTACAGTATCAAAATCAATAAACAGACTAGAAACATTACAAACAATTAAAATTCCCCTAAATTCAACGAATACTTGAACAAACTAAAAAAACATTAGGAAAACCGAAACCCCATTGTTGTCATGGTTTCAGTTTCATTTTAGGAAATTGAAAATATATCTGGCGAATAGGGATTGTGTCACGATGACTGAAAAAATCTTGACACTGTGGTCGAAATCGTACTCTTTTAAAATCTTGATCGACTCCTGAACCTAGAAAAAATGGTTGTGGCAGAGCGTGATCTTCCATTGAGACGCGAGTTTCTCGTTCCACGAGAAAAGGAACTCCTAACTCTTCCGAAATAGGAAACAAGATTCCGAAAAGCAGAAGCAAAGCCCCTACTCTCTCTAGACCTACCGATAGAAGAATCCCAGGAGACTCTCCTGGGAACGCCGTTAGAGGCGTTAAACGCGCCGTCCATCTCCGTGTACACCAGGGGCAGTTCTCTACCACCGATGAGCCTGCCCACAGCGAATCCTCCCCCAGGGAGTCTCCATATGGTTAACCCCATCGTATTGTTATCATCAACTTCATCTGAAGGAACCACGCGGCGGCACACGGGGCACGAGTTCCGCACAGACAGCCACGGCACGATGCACTCCGAGTGATACACGTGCCCGCACGGCATCTCACGTGCATCGCAATCCACTTGAAAATTTTCCATGCACACCGCGCAGTGGGACTCCGCGTGCGCGTGACTCGCCAGGATCTTCACCACCGGCATCGACTCGATCGCCGCCTTCGACGCTGCCCGGTCGAGGCGCACCGCGGTGCCGTCCAGCTGATCCAGCAAGTGATCGAAGCCCGAGGAGCCCATGAGAAAGTCGGTCACGCCCGCGGGCAGCGGGCGCAGGCCGCTGGGGCCCGGACCCGAAACGCCGTCGTTGTAGTAGAGCTCGAAGTTCCCCGAGGCGACATCGTTTTCGTTTTCGTTGGCGCTTGCGTTTTCGTTTCCGTTTCCCCCGCGCAACACGATCACGGGATTGAAGGGCGACCCGGCGCGCGTGGATCGACGCGAGTGGGGAGGCGTGTGGAGCTCTTCGAGAAAACCGGAGTGACAATCGGGGCAGAGAATGGTAGGATCTCGCTGCGCTTCTGCAGCGAGGGAAACCCTAACGACGCGGTTGCATCGGTAGCACCAGAATGAAGAAGAAGATCTCAAAGAAGCCATGATTTTTAATTTCTCTCTTTTGGATTGTTCAAGAATCAGAAAGAATTGATTTGTTTTTGTTTGGGTGGGAATGGAAGAGGGTGAAATTTTCCGGGAAAATTCTCGAGTGAGAAAATTGGTGAGGTGGGATTGGGAACTGGTCGAAAGTGAAGAGGATATTTAATTGACTTCCTACTTTATACTTCATTTTTTACGGGCAAACAAAACACTATTCACTGCATTTTATGTTTTCTTTATTCTTTATAATTAGAAACTATTCACTTTTATTTCTTATCAAATTAAATATTTTAAATCTATACATAACATTTTTTTAATCTTTATCATCTAATTTTATAAAGATTAAAGGAGATTAAAATATAATAAATTAAATTAAAGGAATAATTTAACGTTTAAAATTTTACAAAAGCGTTTCGTAATTAGCAGTTCCAAAAAATAAATAAATAAAATTTGTGATTTGGGGAGCGGAATATTCCGTGACACATTCCTTTTTAATTTTAAAAACTGTGTGTACATGTTCGCTGTATCTTCCACTGGTTTGAGTTATAATTAATAATTAATAGTAATAATAATCGTTATTAAAAGGAAGAAAAAAGAAAACGCCATTCGATTCTCACTTGATTATGATTTTTCCCTAATTTCTTGCAATAATCTGAAGAAATGATGCATGTGTACTACATTCTAAGAAAATGTTGAACCTTATCTTTTTAGGTTGGTGAAACGCTAAATCACTCGCCGTGTTTTGTAATCTGAAACTATGGAAAGGTTTATAGCATCGTATTTGGATATTCTACTTGCTATATATCAGACTATTTGATTTCATAATTTAAACATTCTCTAATTTTTCAATCTTATTCTAAATTGGACAAATTTCTCTAAGTAAATTTATTTTTTAAAAATAACTTATGCACAATATTATAGATGTTATTGTTTAATTAAAATTAGAATTTTATTTTAATGATAATAAAATCTTTTATTACTACAATTACTAAAGCGAAAGTGATATTTCTTTAGCACATTATTTGTGATATTACATCTAAATTTGTTCTTCCCATAATTCTTGGTTTTTAGGGAGACATATCACACGTTAAATTGTGGCACCCCATAAAAACTAGAATTTGAGCAAAGAGGCCAATTCACTGTCAAAAGGTGGAAAAGTTATCGCTTGGTTGAAAATAAGTTATTTATTGGTGACCTCATTTAACCAAAAAACTCACGAGAGCATATAATATTTCTCCATTAGGTAAAAGGTTAACTATTGAAAATACTTTTTGTTGTGAAATTTCATGGCTAAAATATGTAGATGGCGTTGATTGTCACTAAAACAAATTAAATAATGGGATTGTTTAAAATGTAAATATCACAAAAGGGAGAGTTGAAGAGTGTAGAAATGTAAACTAAGTGCAAATCTTTGATTTTTTTTTTTTTAAATGAACACACGTTACAAAATATTTGTATCAGAGGTTTTAAAAAATTGCGACAGTTAAAATGTGAATAAGGAATAACTTATTTACATTAATTCACTCAATAGGAGATATGTCCAATTTTGTTTCAAATTTAAAGAATTTAACTACTTAAAAAATTAATTACAATTAATTATTAGTACAATAAGTTTTTTTCAAGTATTTAATATTAGAGTGTTACTAACCTTTAGTAAACAATAAAGTTTGATTACATTCAACTCACAATGTAAAAATATAGCTTAAAACTAGCTAACTTTGCAAAGTAAAGAATAAGAATCAAGTTGGATGTTTTTTATTGAAACTACTACACACACAAGGTATATCAACAAATATATCAAAGTTTTTCTTTTCACTATGTTCACTTCTATTTGATCTTTAGAAGATTCCTTTAGGAAGCTTTCCCATTCAGAATAAAGAAAAAAATTTATGTCATGCTCAAAAATATTTTTCAAGTATGACCTTCTATGTCATGTTAGGTTATTTGTTTCCTATAATTTTTCATCAGAGGCATACTTAAACTTAAGTAATTCTTCTACTTTGATCTTCAAAAGACTTTCTTTTATATATTGTGTATTAAAAATTCTAACCATTTAGAATAATAGAAAATAGTGTGTTAACTAAGACACTTTTTGATAAAGTATAGCAATTTTTAGCATGTTTGACCTTCATTTTTATGCAAAGACGCTACTTCTTGATCTATTGAGGAATTCTTCCATTTTAATAAATTTTTGTTTAGGGTGCAACTTTTGTCAAACATTTTTCTAAGACTTGTAATTGAAAGACATTGTACTTTTAAATGTTTCTAATGATTGAATGTCTTTGTCCTAAGTTGTAAGCTCTCCAGATCTTGCATGTTTCAAAATATCCTACTAATATGTTTTTATCACTTCTAGAGTCAAATTTGTTAATCTTCTTCATATTAAGATTGAAACATTGAAATTCAAAATGATGAAAGCAAGATATGTTGTGTTTTTTATTTTTCCACAATTTATGGGTTTTTTTTATCAATGATCTAATGTAAATTCTATTTTGTAAATAACAGGTCATATTATTTGTTTGTTTATAACTATTTATGATAGAATCACTAGAAACCTAGAAAATTTAAAACGAAAGCGTTGAATCGAAAACTCATGGGCATTCCCAATCCATTCGAAAACCTAGATAAAAATGGGAAGTACTTACTTGGTCTTCTCCGATCGCTAGCGAGCCACACCGGTGGTTGTTTGAACTAGTCACAAAACGAAGAAAAAACAAATTGTGAGAGAGAGCCATAGAAGAAACACGAGAAGATAGAGAAGAGTTCAAGAAAAAAAAAAAAAAAAAAAAACCTGACAATTCGAGAAGCAACACAAAGGAACGAAGAACGAATATGAGGGTTTAGAAAACTAACAAGAGGTAACAACTCAAAAAAAAAGTGAGAGGAAAGGAAAAAAGAAAGTTAAAAATGTATTACACTTTGTAGAGGTTTTAAACCTCTTCAAAAAATAGTAAAACCCCCCACTATTATTATTAGTTTTAACAATCTTCAAGACCATCTTAAATCATGTTAATCTGTGGAACTTTTTACAACCTCCGCAAAATAACCTCATCATAAATATTTATTAATATAAAAGCTAAAAAAATCGTTCTTCGGATAAAAACTAGTTTATGCATAAGTTATTTTCTAAACAAAAACTTCATATAATTTCTTTGAATATTTAATTTTAGTTTGTACACAAGTTAATTTTAAGTTTAGCTAAATGTTTCACACAAAAAAAAAAACTTGATGAACTAGTGAAATTGGAGAAACAAGTAATAAGACAAGAAAAAAACTCCATTTATATTTTTTTTTTCTTATTTCACTTCTCGCGATATATTTATCCGTAAATTTGTCTAAACGTATATATTTAACATAATATAATTAATATTTATATTTTATTCCTCTAACGTTGTGAATTACAATACTTTTAGTCAAAATGTATATTAATCAACTTTGATATCTCAATATATTATCCTCTATTTTGTTATTATTTATTATTTTACAATTATGTGTGTCAAAGTGAGCTAACCCGACTCACATAAATTGGTTTACCACAATTTAAGTTAAGAAATAATCAGTTCAATCTGGTTAATTTTTGATGAGTCAAAAATATTGTAATATGATTCAACCCACTATGAGTTCATGGGTTAATAGATTCATTCAGTTAACAATGTTTTGTTTTATCAATTTATTTTATATTTATTACAATATAATCAAAATGGATTGAATCGACTCATTATTTTATACCACTACAATCAAAACCTATTTTACCAAATATTATTATAAAGATACTAAGTTAAAATTAAAGTGTCAACTTACATAATTCAACAAACAAATAAATTAAAAATTTAAACTATTTAAATGTTATTAAACATCTTCTATTTAAAAAGATCAAATTGTCAACTATAACAATTACAAGTAATAAATAATTATAATAACAAATTTGTAAAAAAATGGTAAAAAAATAATAAAAGGTTGTTGGTGGATTGTGGACAAACTCGTCTTCAATCCGCTCAAATCAATTTAACTCGAAGGGTTAGGTGAGTCCAAGGACAATTTGATCCACATTTAAAAAAAAATAACTAATTTTTTTTTCATCACAAATTGACTCGAACCCTGATGAGTCATGTAACGTCCCATTTGATTTATAAACGCAACTAAAGGAAACGCCACACATAAGATAGCATAACAACGCAGTCCTGGGGTTCTCAACATCACCCCTACAAAACTAGGCACGCCACGATGCCAACAAAAGTAGGATAGTTGTTTAACTAATAGTTTACAATCTAATAACCACGAATACAGGGACCATAGCCCTAAAGAAAACCCGAAAGGAAGAAGTGTAAGATGCAGCCCAGATGGCTAAGTAGCGGAGTCGCCATTCCCTTGTTGACCACGAGAATCTCGCCCATCTGCTCCCATCAACCAACTTGATGATCATCGCAACAAGAACAGCCACATACATCACAACCATGCAACAAAACGGGTAAGCTAGAGCCAACAACATATTCATCATACAGTCAAATATATTTTCATCATCTCATATTCACATAGCAACCAAACATGTTATGACTCTTCATTTAATACACTACGACTCGACTCGACTCATCCGGATACGTATGACTTAGTCGGATTCAGCGGATGCTGGCACTTGTGGTGGATACCTCTGCTCACCCCTGAGCTGCTCACCCCCGAGCTATGTGTTACAAGTGTTTCAATGAATCAAATCTCCCTCACCACAAGGTTAGCCCTTAGAGAATTTCAGGCCTCCTGCTACTCTCACCACAGGAGTCAGTCCGCTCTAAGTGAGACTAACTGGCCCCTTAGAGTGTCAGGATGCAGTCCTTACCTTGAATCCTTACCTAGTTATACAGATGGGGCAC
>Ga0214542_1009001_pt1 | contig 15955 bp, 10 predicted proteins | sample CNSS1metaG_FD_160096 | JGI IMG/M metagenome (GOLD analysis project Ga0214542, IMG submission 160096) | Root nodule microbial communities from cowpea collected in UCLA plant growth center, Los Angeles, California, USA - CNSS1 | ecosystem: Host-associated > Plants > Roots > Nodule | place: USA... | reverse complement strand
AATGTAGATTAGATTGAAATCCAGATCCATTAAATGGATTTTAAATGGATTAGATTTTTAATAAAATGGATTATAAATGGATTGGATTGGAGCAAAAGTAGTTTGAATCAAGAAAATTAGATTTTTTGCCCACCCCTACTGAAAATGGTGATCACATGGAAGAATTTAATCCTTACGACCAAATGGTCGTGAATCATGTTGGACCTTTAGCTGGTCATCACACATAACGTGAGTCACTAGGCATAAATCCTATTTTTTAAAACATATAATTAAAATTAAAATATGGAATGAAAAATACTTTGTTATTAAATATTTAACTCAAGTTTTTAAAAAAATATATTATAATAAAAATAAATATTAATGTCATTTTTCCATTTTTATTGTTTTTTTTCGTAAAATATAAGTTAAATATTTGATAACAATATATATATATATATATATATATATATATATATATATATATATATATATATCCACATATTTTATATTATATGCAATTTTATAAAAAAAAAACAATTAATTATAAAATAAGCTTTTGTTCAAAAATATCATATCAATGTGTGGATTAAATTAGATGTATATGTTAGCACTCCAATCTTTGCTTATTTTTTTCTTCTTAAAAGTTTTGTTTTAGTTTAAATAAATAATGGTTTATCTTGAATTAACTAGTTTTTGTTGGTAGCTTAGAAAAATTTAGTTTCCATAAAAAATTGGTAAAATAGATTGCTTTCATTTATTGCCATTAGTTGTGCTCCTTTAGAAGTTTCTTTTTTTAATAATTCTACGTTGTTAGAACACCCTTTATTTTAGCTGAATTACTTGTGTGCCCTTAACCCCAATTTTCTCTTTTTATATAATAGTCTTCAGTGAGTCAACTGAAGTTTTGACCAAATCTTTCTCTTGAAATGCGCGTTTCAATAAAGAATGTTGATCTCACCTTGCTGCTAAAAAAAGATGCACGAAAGAACTCCATCGAGAACCAGAATCTGATGTGCACGAGATTTAATGAGAGCAAGGTTGATGTGTGCTATTTGTGATGGATGGAGACAATTTGAGGATCAAATTGGAGCACAAGCATGGCAGATTCATGATGAACGAACAAAGAAAAAATCAAGCTGATCAAAGGCATCAAAAAGGGGGTTCAAAATTTGGCGATTCTGGATTTGGGGCAAGAGGAATCGAGTTAGGTTTGATTTTCACAGTTTTTTAGTTTTGCTTTTAGGGCTTTTTAAGGGAAAAAATAGGTTATTGGGAGGGAGAGCCCTAGATTATGCGAGAATGGAGAAATGTATTGAGAGGCTAGGTTTCATGTTGTAGTGTGCGAGAGTGAGGTAGAGTGCATTGTAAAGGAGTTCTCTCTTCTTTGATGAGCACAAAACGACTTTCCAGATTGGGCTTTCTCCTTACCATGTGGGTAGCTCGACTTGGTCTTTCAAAAGCACAAAATGGTCAGGAATTGTGCCAAGTGAGCCTCATTTACCAATTGGATTTTAGAACTCTTCTTTTTCTTGTTTAAATATGCTCATTTTGCAATGAAATATATTGATTATGTTTCTATTCCAATTTCTAGTTCTGAGTTTTAGTTCTGAATTTGCTTGTTTATGTGTTGTTTGCAGTTTTATATTTCTACTGTCTTTAAATTCAATCCTTTAAATTTCCCTTTATTGCTTTCCAAGTTTCAATTCAGTTCTTGTTTCTGAGTCAGTGGTTTGAGCTTGGGTAAAATTTGCACACATCAATGTTACTTTTTCGGGACTACATGACCCCAAAGTAGACACACATTATCAAGATGTCTTCTTGAGTGTGGATAAACCCTTGTTCATTCACTGCAATGGATTTCAATTTTATGTTTAATCTACATTGTTTCAGTAACATTCTCTAATTACCCTTTTGCCTCATTAATTTAGGTTTTTGTACATATTTACTTTCCTTGCCTTAGCTTCTTTTCTACAATCATTGGTTCTTGAGTCATGCATTATGTTAGTGGTTTGGTTGAATTTTTTATTTCCATGCGTTTGAAATAACTCAATAATGTTAGTTTCCTTGTTCATAGTAGAAGTGCATAGTACACTAGTCATTTTTAGAATATAGACCTGACTTAACTCATGCATAGCATTCATGACTTTAGTTTAGCATTCTAAACTCATTAGAGTCATTCGTTATCATTCTATAGTGATTTTTCATAATCATTTGACATTTGCATTGCGCTTGCATAGAAACCTAAAGGAACCTATTTGATTGAGTTGTTGTTTTGCTAGTTTAATGATGCTAATGAGTTCACACATTTGTGGCCTAATTCAATAGTATTTACGTTTCAATGCATAGTCATTCTGCAACTACATTGCCTGAAACACTTAAAACCATGTTGCATGTTAAACCTGTTCCGAATTGCATTTTGTAGACCCATTGGTGGATCTGAATGAGTATTTATGTTGCATACCAAAATCATGTTGGTCTAAAAATCTACATCAGTCATTCATAAAAACGTACTATGTCTTAAGAACTCTGTATAGAAATTTAATATCGATTCAACGATTAATGAAGCAGGAATAAATTACCAAGGCAACTCAAAATTGGACAACATGTGGAGACTTAACTTTTACACTAAAAGTGCGAGAATTACTGCTCCTTCCATCCACCTCCAATTCAAATCCCACATGTCACAGTGAAAAACTATGTTTTAAGAATGCTCTACAAAATTTTTAGCCTAATCCAACGGTTAATGAAGCCTTAATCACAATTTTTCTTAGGCAACTCGAAAATAGGAAGTAGTTGGCACAAAAAAATCATCATTTACTTTGTACAAATTCCTCATAATTTATCAATTTACTTATGAAATAATAAAATTACTTCATACTACATAATTAAACAAGAAAGTTAAATATAATTAACATAAAATAGAGGGTTTTATAATTATTATTATTATTATTTATATGATAGTATATTGATGGGTCTTTTAAGGGAGAATGTTCATTAGGGAGATACACAACATATAAGACCTAAGTTCAACTCAAATAAGGGATTGACACCACTTCTAACCCAAAACCATAAAATAATAGGTTTAAGAGTCTTCATCCTTATATGGTGTTCAACTTTTTCATCTCTGCCCATTGTGTACTTAGAACAAGGGTGACCTCCTTCCACACTAGTACATTACCCCTCAAGAAGAAGTATTCCCAACTATGAGTATCCCTTTTTCATATTGTCTTTTATCTTAATGAGACATGCTTACTTGAACCCTTTGTTAGTAAGACTTCAATACAAAGACCATACTATACTCATGTGAGTCAGTTACAAAGACTAAACATCAACTTTGATACTATTGATGGGTCTTTCGATGGAGGAGGTTCAATGAGCAGATGCATAACATATACAAGACTTAAGTCCAACCCACATAAGGGAATGACACCACTTCCAACCTAAAATCTTAAGACAATAAATTTATAAATTTTCATCATTATACAATATTCAACTTTCTCATCTCTATTCAATGTGGAATTTAGACTCACATTTGAATTTTTGATAAATATGTATATTTAATAAAGGAGTAGGTACAACATGGATGCAAATTTATTATATAAAAGAAATAGAACATAAATAACTTTGCAAAGCTTTTTCTTCAACAATAAAATGTTTGGGAATTGGTTGTTGCATTGTTAAAAATAACATGACTTTTAACTTGAAAATATTATTAGTGAGGAAAATACATTTCAAATTTGTGACTAGTCAGATACGTCGACAAAGAGTTAAACCGTCTCCGATGGAAACAATAGTTGATTCTATGCGACAATCATTTGCTATGTAGCTGTTGAATTCGAGAGTAGGCTTCCTATTTTTCCAGAACTTATCTTCCATTTTCTCATCCTCAGACATAGCCATTGTACCAAGCCATAAGGTGTTATCGTATGCAATTGTTCCACCCTTCTTCACCAATTTTAACAACACCTCATGATACTCTATCATAGTTTCCTTGTCAGCATCCACAAATACGAAGTCAAAGGACTCCCCATGGTTTCCCTGCATTTATTGCATTATCATTTTCCTTCCAGTCTTCAAATATAAATTCAAAGACAAGGTATAGAAGGATATCAATTGAATATAATACAACAATGACTTTAAGAACTATAATTAATATCAAGAAAATCTTGAATTGTCACATAAAAGGTTCAATTCTAATTGTTGTCAATATAAAACTTTTCATGTATCATCACACAATCATATACTATCTCCACATTAAGTTGAATTCACAAGAGATTCACATTCATTTTTGTATATAATCATGTTTCTCAAATATATACCATTGTGTTCTACTTCCACATAGACCCCTTAAATCCTAAAGAATGGGTTTGTTTGTTTATATTTTAAAAAATGTCATTATAAAATAGCACACCAGTAAAAGCAACATTATGACACCCAAACAACATGGCACTTAAGTAATCTGTGGTTGCACGACAGAGATACAGGCTTGCTTAAAATACTAAGGCATATGTATATATAATGCGGTACATTGTTGACATGTGACCCTTTATGGGATGGTTAATTGTGGGTGTGTAATATGTTAGGATTATCACATAGATTTATGATATATGGTGATTTTTATAGGTTAATGTTGTGTGTGACATACCCAAGATTACACCTTGCCATATATAACAGTATGAAATATATTAGCTCGTTAGGTAAAAAAGATATTATAATATGATTATGTAGATTAAGACAGGTATTGATAGGACTTTTGTGACACTTGCAGTGTTCACTTGAAATGTGACTATGTATTTTGGCATCTTATCAAAATGCTTCAATTGAAAATGCTCATAATGTGACAATGTATCTAGTTGTGTGTTTGTAGTTGTAATATCAATCATAATTTTTACAAAAATAATAATGCAAATAATATTGATAAATCTTAATGGGATTAGTTGAGAGAAGTGGTCCTCTCAACTTGATTTATCATACACTGAATTTTTTTCTTATTTGGATAGCCTACTCTAGGTCCCTAGTTCTGAGTGGAAGTACTTCTTTAGTTGAGAGTTTTAGCTATGAAGAAAAACTATTTTAAGGTAATGTAATCTTGTGATATTTTTATATATGTTCATTTTTTTATTGGATAAACTAATTTGTAGAGTAGTGGTGTGTTGTTATGACTGATTGATTCTAAGTTTGGTTGAAATAACCTAAAATTGTGAGATGTATGCTAAATTTTGTGTGATTGGATGTGATTGAAATGGTGGTGTGATTGTATTTTGGGATAAATAATCTGGTATGTAATAGATTGATGAATTCATATCGAGATTGATTTGTGTTATTGAATGAAGTAGTGAAATCATGGGGGTGCCTATGGTTTGTGATTGATGAATTGTCTAAGATGCATCATTTGGTCAATTTGGTCCATATAATGTATTTTAAACTCGTATGTAGGCTTTTTGAGAACTAAGAAATGTGTAAGAATGGTTCGATGGAACAAATTGATGATATGATACATCTATCTAGGTTTTGATTTTATGTAGACTCGTTGGACAAGTCAAACCACCGTTGAGTAAGAGTAAAAAAATGTGATTCTAAAGAGCTCTAGACGTTCCACTTGTTGGGAGAGACATAGCTTGTTGGGAGAACTTGATAAAACAAGCTTCCAAGTGTTTGCTCATAGGCGTTGGGTGAGTTTATTTTTGTGAAATCTAAATAGCTTAGGGCGGTTAGGGTCATTGGGCATGGGTTGAGTTTGTTGGTTGAATATATGGGATTTTAGCTCTAGTGTTAGAGTCGTTGGGCGAGACACCTTTTTGCTTCACTAGTTTACCTTTAAGGGTTATTTTTGATTAAATGTTATTATGTTGTATATTGAATGTGTCTTAATGAATGTTATTTCTGAATGTTATTTGTAATTGAATGTTATTGTGTTATATATTGGATGGTTGAATTAGTGTGTTGATTGAGCTATAGTTGTTCAAATTTCACTAGTTTATCCTTTTGTTTATGTTGTGTTGTGATTTTATTCTTCTTGTGATGATAGTATATTATACATTAGTAGAGGATGATGCAAGTGGAAGAGATGCGCAATAATGAAACAATTTAGGGTTGAATAATAGTAGTTGTAGCTTAGGTATATAAATTATGTATTTATAAATTTTCTAATTTATGAATTATATATATATATATATATATATATAAGTTTTAAATTATGATTTATTATGTAGTGTAGGACAGTAAATACATACTTGTATGTCTAATTATGTTTAATACTTAATTTATAATAGTTTTAGTGATCTTAATTTAATTGGGATGGATGTTAAAGAAAGGATGTATTCTAATACTTTTAATATTATTATAACACATTTAAGAGAAATTAAAACTCTTGGAAACACTAAATACAACCTCAATTAAATTCGATTTTTACTGTAGTGAATAATATTCATCATAATAAATTTTATTATCATATCATATATCATATATTTGTCATGATAATATCTTATTATCATACCTTTTTGTTTATAATTTTTTCACTAAAAAGAAAATTAAGCCATGTTACCTATTATAAATTTCAGTTTTCAATTAATATTTATATGTCAATGTATTGTTAAATTTTCTATCGTAATTATTTTGTTTCTTTCTCCATATTAGGTTAATTAAGTCTATAGTTAAAAAATAATAATATTGTATTAATAGTGATATTACCCCATAATATCAAATCACAAACCGCTGTCAATAATAAAGTTATTAAATTTTATGATCACTATATTAAAATTCATATTAATAGTGATTTATTGTTGAATGGTTAAATTTTGAGAATTAATTGTAATATTTGTATTACAATTGTTTAATTTTAATTTTTAAAATTTCAATTTGTTCAATAGACTCTTCTTAATGTTACAAATGTGTGACTTCAGAATTTAGTGTGCTGATTTGGTCCTAAAACACGAAACAAACGATTTTAATCTTTTTGTCAAGTGAAACATGGTAAAATAAAATATACTTTGGTGTAATTAAAGAATAGTATGGCTGTGCTATTTCAAAACTCAATGAAAAAACTTAAAACATCAAAAACTGAAATCTCAGATTTATGATATTCAGAGAATTTAATTAACATGATTAAAGTTTGCGAAACTGAAATTATATAATATTTGAAAATTTAAACACTTTTAATAATTAAAAAGTTTAAAGGCTAAAATAAATGTCCAAAATAAAAGAGGCTAAATTAGACATAAGTCAAAATATTATGAGGCCAAAACAATACTTACTTCAACAAGATCACGTAGGGCCGATAATGCATCTGCTTGGATAAAGTCAATTTTGTCCTCCACTCCTGCCTTCTGGATGAAGGGTAATCCAGTCTCGTATGCTTCTCTATCCACATCAATTGCTATTATCTGCAACATTCATATTATTTCTTCACAATTTATTCCTTATTTTATATTCCATATATTCATGAAAAAAAAAAATCCCTGCACATGTCTCTTGATAAAATAATACAATTTTTGTAGATGACCATAAATAGTAAATATGAACATGTTGATTATTCACTTAGTAATAGCGGAAAATATACATTTTATAATATTTTGTAAGTAGTTTTCATTTATTATTAATAATTTTTATTTAGATAGATTTTTAAAATCAAATCACAGAAATAAAGTTGTCAAAAATATTAATATTTAAAGAATTATTTAAAATTATGTTTTACAGAGTTATACTTCTTATTTAGAGTATTATTTTTTATAATTTTTAATATATAATTTATTTTTCAAAAAAAAAACTAGATTTAGTTATACTAATATTATTTTAAGAAAATTCATTTAATTGTATCTTAAAATTTATTTTTTACTTAAATTTATAATTTAAAACATTTGACTTGAGTTTTTTAAGAGGAAAAAAAATCCACAAATATCATAATACACGGAGGTATAAAAGTACTTATAAATATTACTTATGGAGATGGCTGAGTAATGGAGCGAGAACAACGGCAAAATTACTTTTTAATAAAAAGGGTAAAAAATATGTAGGTATTTAGTCTCTCTATTAACATAAATAACTCGATATGATTACTTTCTTATGGTATATTAATATATATATTAATGTCAATTTTTACTGTAGTAAATACATATAATAATTACTAAAGATAATATATATATATATATATATATATATATATATATATATATATAAAAATATCTTAATTATTATTAATGATATTCAAACAAATTAAAGTAACAAAATTAATATTTTTATATTAAAAATTTTGTCATTTGATTTTATGGTCAATGAAATTAAGTGACCATTATTTTCATCTTTTCATTTTTAATTTGTTGATCAACTTGTGTCTTTTTTTTTCAACTTTCACTTAACTTGTGCTTAAAAGAACAAGAAGTGAGTTGACCAAAGAATTGAAGAAGACAAAGAGAGAAAGAACAAGTTGATTCATGAATTAAAGACAAATAACAAAGCTAACGATGATATGATCCCATTAAAAAAAAACAAGATACTTAATAAAAATAAAATAAAAATATTTTAATCACTGAATGAAACAAATTATTATAATAAAAACTCATTTAAAAATATCAAAATTTATGAACTACTTAAAACTTAATTAAATTATATATATAATGAGATGTAAATTATTTTAAAACAATGTAGTATTTCTAGGAATATTAACTCAATTTCCAGTGACATTACAAAAAAATTTAAATCTAAATAAAAAAAAAATAGTATATTATACCTTTGCATGAGGAGGAAGAGCTAGAGCCGTAGAAAGGAGCGAGTAACCCGTGAAAACTCCAATTTCTAGTGTTTTCTGAGCCTTCATGATTTTTAGAAGAACAGATAGGAATTGCGCTTCATCCACAGCCACACTCATCAAACTCTTGAAACCATATTTCTGCACTGTTGTCTCTCGGAGTTGCTTCAACTGCTCATGCTCTTTGGGATATGCACTCGTCTCAAGGATATACTGTTTATAAAACAATTTCAAGTTAATTAATTGATTTCGTGAATAACGATAATAATTTGAAGCATGAAAATGGGTAAATTTAATTACCTGTGCAAGTGCTGGACTTTTCAGGATCTTGCTCTTGGGTGCTGATAAGTCATCCATGGACAGGCTCTAGGTGATGAATCATGAACTTCTCAACAAAACATCTTTTTGAGCGTATTTTATTAATAAAAATAGATATCAATTAAATATTGTTTTGTTCATCCATCAAATCAAACCTATTAATCATTTAAGAAGTGAGAAAAAAATAATTTATCAACCTCTTTAATTAACCAATACTCTTTTTTAAGAGAAAGTCAACGGAATCATCAAATTTATATATGTATAACTCTATTAATAATATTAAACCTACCTACGTGGGGAATAAAATAGTTGTATTATAAATGTGTCTATAATTGTTTTCTATAATTTCTTGTGACTTCTTCTTTATTATAAGGAAAGAAATTAGCTGTATCGAGGAATTCAACTGTGTAATGGGGCATCGGATAAGAATAGCACGAAATGTATATGTATGCTAAAATAATGTTTTCTTCTTCCTTTTATCTTAAGTTAGTCGTAGGCTTATGTGGACAAGATTCTTTCTACACACAATTTTTTTAAATCAAAATTAATTTATGTATTAATTATTTAATACATTTTTTTTATAATTTCTAATGTTTACATTTAATTTTTTACAATTTAATTTTAACAAAAAAAAAAACTTATTTATTTATGTTACTCAGAAAGTGAATAAAATGAATTGTTCAAAATGTCAACTCATATTAATGCACCATAATTGTACATGAATAATTTTTTTAATAGAAATTGTATTTTTCTCTCTCTTGTGTATCTCATAAGTAATATAATTCTATTATAAAATTTATGAATATACATTGAGTTGTTATTGAGTTGTTAGTAGTTATCTAGTTAGTAGTTATCTGGTTAGTTGTTATTTATGATTGATTGCTATTGATTGTTATTAATATTATCATTAGTATTGTAATCATTGAATTGTATTCTTTGGTTGATTTTTATATTTATAAATAGGGACTTCTCCTAATAATAATGACACACATAAAATCAGTCTTTACTATCTATTTTCTTTCTCTTCTTTATTTTTTAACAAATTCTCTTTTATCTTTCTTAATTTATATAATGTTTTGAAGACTTTTCTCCCTCTCTATTAATATACTAGTGCAAACACTTCCACACCTATGTTTATGTAATTTTAAATATTTTGTTATTGTAATTTTTTAAATTCAGTTAATTTAATTTATAAATAATAAATTAGATGCTAAAAAATGTTTAAAAATAATGAATAATTAATGAAATTATTAGGAAAAAGATCTAAATTTTGGAGTTACAAAGTTATGAGTACATAAAATAAAGAAAGTAGGTTAATATTTTTAAATAAAGAATTCTCTATTAAATGTAGGCTAATAGGTAACAAAATTATAAGGGTGAAAAAATGTGAGTTATGGAAATATTATAAAAAAAAAATATAAATAATTTTGAGTGAAATTTTTAATCTAAATTTGAAAGCACAACAAATAACAAATAACAAAGTATTATCAAATATAATATAAATAATTTTTAGTAAAAAATTTAATCCAAATTTGAAAGTACAACAAACTCTTCAAAATATTATCAAATAAAATACAAATCATTTTTAGTAAAATTTTTAATCCAAATTAAAAAAAAAAATCAACGGAATAAATGGACAAAATCAGAGTAAAATTGGAACATGTGACAATTGACCTTGACAAATAAGTTAATAATTATATTATTAGATAAAATAGGAAAAGTGAAAATGTGTATCAAAGAGGTGTATCCTCTTTACATATAAATATAGATAATAATTATTAAAATAATAATAAAAATATAATATTGATAATAATGAAAATTATTTTAATTAATGCATACACTTTTTTCTTTTAAAAATTATCCATCGTAATTTTTTATATAAAAAATTATTATTTACATAACTACATACACTATCATCGTCTATTTGTTTGAATCTTTATGAAAAAATTATGTTTTTATTATATTTTTTTGCAAAAGACAAATATGGTCTAGTTATAATAAGATAAATATTTTCCAATCAATCTTCTATACCTTTCTAGTTTAGATCAGTCCACTAATTTACAATTAACCATACTCTTTAAGGTTGTTAAGAGCATATTTTCTTTGAGAGATTGTGTCTTCTTCCTTTTATTGGGCTAATCTTATGTCATACAAATATTTTAGATTTTTAAGATCCTTAGTCTAAAAATGATGGCATAAATGTTCCTTTAACTAACATTTCAAAATGTTGGTGAGGTTTTCTGACTCCATTATGGTCATACTTTTTGTTGCCAAGTCCTGTTCAAGGATTTCAAAATTTTTATATTTAACTCATCATATCAAAGTTTTACCTAGACTCACAAGATGATTGATGATTTGAGTGTATTGTTCTTGCACATCATAGATATTTTCTCCTTGAAGCATCCAAAAAATCTAATATTCTTGAATTAGAGTATTTTCCCTATCTCTTTTTACATCGCATGTGCCTTCATGAGTAACTTCAAGTACATCCCACATTTCTTTGGCACTTCTACAAACAAATATCCTTTAAAACTCGTCAAGGGTTAAGGCAGAGGAAATAATATTTCTAGCTCTTACATAATATTGAGCCTTTCTATTTTCTTCAGTTGTCCACTATGAAAAAGGTTTAGGTTCTTTTACATTGTTAGCATTTATCATAGGAATATATGGACCACTAACAACAACATTCCAAACACCTCTACCTATAAACTCAAGAAATATTTGCATTCTTACTTTCCAAAAAGGATAATTTTCACCAACAAACAAAGGTGGTCTATTGATAGAAGCATTATCAACTAAGGTTTGATTTTGTCCAACCATTATTAGATCTAGTTTTGAAAAACTATCAAAATCTAGTTATGATGACAATTGTTAGAATAAAATAGGAAGTTGGATAAAACCAAGAGGAGGTGAATTGGTTTGAAGTTAAAGTTTCAACTTTTAAAACTTTTAAGCTATTCAAAACTCTCTTTTAATAAATCTTAAGTTTAAAACAATTTGTAATAATAAATATCAAAGTAATAATCTTTTGGAAAGTTTGTAAAAATTATTCTTTCTCAAAAGTAGCGGAAGAAAGATAATAAGGAATAGAGAAAGTCACACTCGGAAATTTTATACTGGTTCAAATCAAAATACATTCTACATACAATTGCAATCACTTCAAACAAAATAACTACTAATTATTATCTTGAATTTGATATTACAACCACTAATCACAAGTGAAACATGAAAAATCATACTCAAGATAAAAACACACCTTCTCTGCAAAAAAACTCACAAAGAATGATAAACCACCTACTCTTGAAACCACAACATATGATCACAAGGGATTAAAATCACCTTCCTTGAAATACCACAAGGAATGAAGCCACACCTCTCTTGAAAACCACAAAAAGATGAAGAACATTTCCTTTAACAAACAAGAAGGATGAACCCATATTCAAAACCCTAGCAGTAACAACACCTTATCACTCAAGAACACTCTTGATGAAACTTAAAAGTCATTCTTTCAAAACTAGTTGATGGCTTCTTCTTGTCTCCATTGAAGCTTACATGAAGAATGGAAGCTCCATGGATGGTGTTGGATGTGGAAGCATGAAGGAAAGAAGCTTAAGGTGTTCGGTGTGGTTTAGGTGAAAGGATTCTTAAGAAAGGTGAGGCTAACTCGTAAGGAAGAAGACTAGAGTAAACTAGAGAAGAGTTTACTCTAAGGTGAGCTCAAAAGAGATTTGTGCACAAATTTGGGCAACACTTCATTACTCAATTTCAAGCTCCAAAAATACATATCGTAAGCCTTCTATTTATAGGCTAAAATGAGACCAAGGAGTCTCCAAAAAGTGGAGGGGAAAAGGAGTTTAGAAAGTTGAATTTTGGAGCCAAAAAGAAGCATGTGGGAGGTGTGACTTGGCACCTAAGCAAGTCACACTTGAGAAGATGCTCTCTAGGCTTCTCTAGAGTAGATGCTCTACTGTCAGCCCATTTAGCCCAATTCCCCTTTTTGGTCCAAAATTACTTTTAAAGCCCAATTTCCTCTAAGGCCCAATACATGGCCCAAAGAAAACCCTATTCTACTGGTCCCAAAATACAAAGCCCAAAAGTTAAATTCTAATATAATATTTAAACAATGTTGGCCCAAAAGATAAGAGCTTGGACCCTCTCAGTAGTTGAGGACCACTCTTCTTGTCTGCATTTGGCCAAGGCTGGGGCATTTGTCATCATCCCCTCCTTCTTGCGAAGGATATGTCCTCAGATCTACATGTTTCTTCATGACATCAGCCTTTATTATTGGTCTTCTTGTGTCTTCCTCCTCCAGGATCAAAGACCATCCTGCAACAAACACTAAACAACAAAATGAATATTAAATTGATAAACATCCAAAGAATATGACTGCCAATGTTCATACACCTTGCATCAAATGAATGATAAAGGTATTTGGTTTTAGGAGCATTTTGATTTTGCTTCTTATTTTCCTTATGTTGAATTCATATAATTTTGAAAATATTTCCCTTTTCAACACAAGGTTTGTTTTGGTCTTGCTTTTCTTCTTTAGAGGAAGAAGTAAGCATAACCTTATTTTCACACAAGTCTTTGCCCCTTAGAATGATAACTTTTTTTGCTAGGACACTCAAAAGTCTTGTGTTTTCTACCTAAACAGTTGGAACTTGTTTCACTAATATGTATGTAGGTAGAATTTTCTTTTTCTTTATTTATTTTATTTTTCATTTGCATTTGATCTTCTACCATTTGAGATGGTGATAGAGGATACAAGATAAACTTTTTATCCTTGTTTCACTACAACAGTTGCAGCATGAACCACTATCAACAATGAGAGAACAAGTGTTTTCTAAATTTTACATCAAAGATATTCTCTCTTTGTGTTGGCTCTTTTGGAATGGGTTGGTTGCTAAGAAGGTCTCATTCACAAGGATAGGCAATTTCCTTAGACTCATCATTATACTCCTTACTAGAAGTCTCACTCTCACTTTCTTGCTCATCTTGGCGACTATAGTGGTCAACACCCCTTAAGATTATGGTCTTTTGGTGGGGCATTAAGATGCAACATGACCTCTACCAAGACACTTGAAACATTTGATTTCACTAGTGTGAATGTGTGTAGATGTGCCTTCCCTTGGTTTCTCCTTTTCCTTGAAACTTTTGGAGGGTTCCTCTTTGACATGCTTACCCTCCCTCTTGAATTCTTTCTTGGTATAAGAGTTAGAGTAGTCATTTCAAAAAAAAATTCCTTAGAATTTGTTGCTCTACCTTTATGCAAAGTTGAACCAAGTCATTTAAGTCTTGGTAGGGCAACAATTCTAGTCTATCTCTTATCTCAAGACTTAAGCCACTAAGAAACCTTGCAATGGTGGTATCCTCAGACTCCCTAATCCAAGCCCTCATCATATATAACTCCATCTTTTGTCTATATTCTTCCACTTTCATTTTATTTTGATGGAGTCTTTGGAGCTTATCCATTAGCTCTGTATGATAGTAGGAGGGAATATGTCTTCTCCTAAGGGCTCCTTTGAGGGCATTCCAATATTTGACCATGAGACTTTGATTGATTCTCCTATCTCTTTTGAGGGCAGCCCACCAATACATAGCATTGCCCTGGAAGCTAAGGGTACTTTCCTTTTCTCACTTATTTGATGACAAGCAAAAGAGTTGCTCAACCTTCATTTTCCAATCAAGATAAGCTTCAACATCATCTTTCCTATAAAAGTGAGGGAGGTCTATTCTAATGGCTCTTGGTTCCCTAGGCTCTCTTCTTAGAGAAGGAGGAGGAGGTTGATAGAAGTTGTCAACTAGTCTACTATCTTTTTCTTCATAATGTGTGACTAGTGTTGGAGTGTGGGAGTACAAGTGTTGACTCCTATTACTCATCCTCTCATGCAACCTTTTCATATTTCTTGTTCCCCTCCTCTCTCCATCTAAAATTTGATGAAATCTATCTCTTTCTTCTTCTTTTTTCCTTTCCCTTGCAATTGTTTCATCTTCCTTCCAACGTAGTAGTGCTCTCAAATCAAAGGCAATTTGTTTCAAACTTATTTCTTCTTCATTTGAAGCACCCATACATTGAGAATGAGGTTGAGACATTTTTTTTTTTTTGAGATTTTAGAAGACTTTGGTCTTTTAAAGAAAATTTTAGAGAAGAAGTAGATAGCAAAAGCTTTTAGTTCTCCTCCAGGAAAGAGAGGTGAATCACTTAGATTGCTTACATATGAAGCCTTTCCTAGCCAAGGGAACTTGAAACTTTTGTACAAAACTTTTTAAATGAAATTAATTCAAAGACTAAGTTGACACACATTAAACTATCAAACAAGAAAATTAAAAACAAGAAAGATTAGAAGCTATATGCGGCCTAAGTTTTGGTAGAAGTAGAAGGCACTTGGAACCTTCAAACTTCACCACTAAAAGCGCTTCACTAATGTATAAAAGATGTTCTAGTTAGGAGATGTGATTGAGTACCTAAGACTCCCCCAAGACACCTAATTAGGCCATGAACACAATAAGGAAAGCATTACAATTTTACAAATCAATTTGAATATAATCAAAGTGCACAAAATGTAAAAGGTCTTCTTGGCTTGGTCCTCACAAGTGTTTCACTCTTGCACTTCCTCTTGATCTCACCAAAGAGGATTCTCTTTCGAGACTAGGTACTCTACCTCCTAGGATGCAACCTTAGGAAAGTTAGATCACCTCCAAAATGAAGTATGCACCAAATATAGAAACCAAACCAAAAGAGGTCAAGAAATAAAGCAAGAAAAGCACAAAATTATAATTGCTAAACTAAAAGTGAATAATGCCATGACAAACTCAAAGGATTACCAAAGAAATGACAAACTAGAAATAAGGTAAAGAAACAAGATAAGCACTCAAATGAATTACCTAATGAATGGCACTAGAATGGATGAAAAA
>Ga0214542_1009000_pt1 | contig 15958 bp, 10 predicted proteins | sample CNSS1metaG_FD_160096 | JGI IMG/M metagenome (GOLD analysis project Ga0214542, IMG submission 160096) | Root nodule microbial communities from cowpea collected in UCLA plant growth center, Los Angeles, California, USA - CNSS1 | ecosystem: Host-associated > Plants > Roots > Nodule | place: USA... | reverse complement strand
TATATATATTCAAAATAACGAGAGTACAATAAAGAGTAGAAACAACGTACGCCATCTCCAACCTCAAACAAACCGGTTGGCGGAGAAAATTAATTTATTACAATGCAAATTTTGCTTCTTCTTTTAAGAAAATTAATTTTCCTTCTTTTAAATGCTTTTATCTTTGCACTCGTAGTACACTAACATTTATTTCATTCAAGTGCAGGTAATCATTTATTTAAAACAAATAACTGAGGCATCGATCACTGTTTTTATGCATAATCACTTCACACGACACCATGTGTGGGATACCACAATATAACTTTGCTAAAGGAATTTATCAAATTCAAGTGTTTAATTAAATTAATTCAATTTAATCTTAAGAGAAAATATGGTGTCGTAATGTTTAAGGGTTAAGAAAAATTATAAATTTCAGACGTTTAACTAATGTTGAAAATTTAAAAAAAAAAATCATTGAATTTTTTATTATAATGAATTAGTAAATCGAATTAACATGTTTAATGAAAATGAATGTTTTAAATGTCGCGATTAAGATTTTTTTAAAAGACAAATAAATATATTAGATTTTTTTATCTTACTAAAATATTCTATGTAACCTTACTTTATTTCCCCATTATAATTATAATATAAATAATCTACTTAAATATTGAATAAAAACAGTGAGTATATAATAATAGTGTATTGTAAAAAATGGGTTATGTAAGAAGAGAAAGGAAAGAAGGTTAAGAAGATGAGGAACATGACATTTTGTGATTTGAAAGGAACAATGTGTTGCTCCATGATTCAGATAAGTGCTCAAGTACATGCATGTGGACATGCTGCATTCTCTACCATTTTTCAACTTTCTCATTTCATTTATTTCGTTTCATTGTCATTGATTTCGAGCTTCAAAAAATCCTTAGTCATCTTTATTAGTACTTGTAATTTCTTTTTAATTCTTCTATAGTACTATATCGTTTTTTATTTTTTATTTTGTTTTTACGTTATCCTAAGAGTTTTTAATAATTTTTATTTAGTTGTTAGTAAGAAAAATAATTTCAATATGGAAAAAACGTTTTTTTCATTTATTTTATGATTAATGTTATAAACTTAACGTTTTTTTCATTTATTTTATGATTTATGTTATAAACTTTATGTCACCTACCGTGTTCTAATAGGAGTTGTTACGAAATTAAAATCTTGAATTGATAGTTTCAAATATGGTTCTCGTCGTGAATATATACATCTTTTCATAGATAAAATGAGAAAAAAATAAATTAAAGTGGTTAGCTGAGAAATTAAAAAAGATAAAGATATACGTAAAAGTAAACAATAAATAACTCAATAAGTTTCATTACTTTTAAAATGATTTCTACTCTTTTTTTTTTTCATCGCCATTCTTTCTATCTTTTCTTACATATAAACCAAACCCAAAATTTAATTGTTTGGATTTCAAAATCTTCACGAATACTTATTCTAAGATTTAAAATTAATTTAACTTTGCGGACCATAAGGACTACCCTTATTCTATATAAGATGAATTTGAAGATAACTTTTATAATTCAATAATTCAAAGAACCTATGACAAGAGTAAATGGCAAGAGATTGAAAGAATAAATCTATTATTCAAGGTTCTTGATGTTAGAAGCAACTCAAAATTCAAAGATATAAAAATCATAATTTAAAACATATTTGAAGGATAATTAGTTTATGTTATTGGACTTTAAACTATATTTTAGGAATTAGTTATGTTTTTATGCTTTTGAACTTTGATTTTCTTTTTTTTTTTATAAATTAATTTATGTTTTTAGATTGAGATCTTATTGTAGAGTTTTCAGGTTATATGTCTATATATAGAGGTACCAAAACAGATGTAAACACTTTCGAGTCATATTATATGCATTTGCATTATTTGAGAGAAGATTCTCTTGGTTCATGGACTAAAACTCTGATTCTTATAAAAATTAACGTCTTTGTAACAAATTTTCACTTAATCAATATGTTAGATTGTGGTGTCTGCATTCCTGATTTATTTATCTAAATTTTCACTCTGATATATTTTTATTGTGTATCGATAATTCAAATTCAGAAACCCGCTAAATTGAATTGGGTCCATGAATCTAAGAAATAGCGAGAATTCTTGATTTCTTTCAATATCTCTCTCAATTGGAAAATCCAGGATTTGAATTGATGTCCTTTCATCGAATCCTCCTAATTGCATTGATTTATCCGAAAGATTTCACTTTAATTGAAATTTGGTTATTCACAATGTTCGAAGATTCTCGCTAAGCATCCATGACTGAATGGTTAAAGCGCCCAACTTATAATTGGCGAATTCGATCCTACTATTCTGTAGATAAGATTGTATAAAAAACTTTTTATTTATATATTTATCTATCTATATTCAAGTAGAATTTTCAAATTTATTATAAATAGCTAAATAAATCTAATTCTATTCCTTAAATAAGCACCTATTAATAAGTGAGAGTTATCACTTCACAACCTTGGACTTGGAGGCGATAATAAATGATGGAAGAAAATTAATTAATATATTTTTGTATATGTTTAGTCAAACAAATATAATACTCTTTAAAGAACAGCCAAACTTTCTTATATAATCATTTTATTCTTAGTTTTTTATTATATATTTTTGTTTAATCAACCACTTTAATATTTAGTATATGAAACACATATTTAGTGTTGTTTATCAGATAAAAAAGCGAAACAGGTTGCATGGATGGGCAACAGAGTTTTTCAACTAACTCCATAATTGTTACATCTATCTTTAAGTGTGAATTGTCAGGATTATTATTGCACGTCTATCTACCTCGAAGTGCACACTTTTTTTTACATTGTTTTTATTCTTTTCGCTCTCAAATATATATGTAACTTCTAATAATTTGTTTAATTGTCAACAAACTTAAAAGGAAAGGGTCAAAAGGAAATTAATTTTAGCTGTTTAATTTATAATAATAAGATTTTCTCTTTTCATATTTGTAATACTAATTATATTTTTTACAATATAATTTTTATTAAATTTTTTAAAATTATTAATTACTTTTATTTATTTTCTATAAAAACTTTTTTATTCATTAATAATTATTTTTTTTATTCATTTTATTTTATTTTTAATATATATAAATTTATTTTATATATTAACTTAATAATATTATGCTAATATTTTTTATTAATATAATATCATTCATATTTAAAAAAAATGTAATGTGTTTATGCTAATAAAATATAAAATATAAAGAAAATGAAATAAAACTAAAAGTAGCTATATTTGGAGCGATGAAATAAGTAATTTCCATTCTTAATTTTTCATTGTGTGGAAAACTGAATTATCAGCTCATGAATTTATTTATTTTCTTACATGTGTGAAGTGTAGTTGTGTTGAGTTTATTCGATCCAAAGATTACTAGAAATCAATTTTCTACAAATTATAGAAAATTGAAGAGGCGGTTATATTATTGGATGAGCTGTTACATTACATGTCCTACAAAATAACTTGGTCAATTATTCACTATAAATCTGACATCAAACTCACCTACCAAATGTACTAAACAACCTTTTCTTTTTAAATTATATGACATTAAATAGTGACCTATTAATCTATCTTTACGATATCATCGTACAAATTTAAATTTTTAAATCAACAAACCCATTCACTTTTCAATAAACGGAAACTTTATTTTATAAATACTTACCCTTCAATATAATTTTCCTTTACTTTACCCTACTGGTGTCTTCTAAAACCGTAAAAAGATAATGCAAGAATATTTAAAATTCAGAAACAAAAAAGAGTGCCCTTAAGATAACGACATGGTACTCTTCAATAACTCCTATCAGAAAATCTTCAACTAACATGAACGTGTTCATACAGTGCCATAATGAAACATGAATCCAATTAATTACAACTAACAACAGTAATAATAAAAGTATGTATGTATATATATAAGTTGAGAGATATGATGTATAGCTACCAAAATGGAGTTGCAGAGTAATGCAGATACTGCAGTGGAGAATAAGAGAAGGGTGTGTTTGTTTTGGGAAGATTTAACAGTGGTAGCATCAAATGGAAGCAATAGTGCAGAAAAGGAACTCCTAAAAGGGTTAAGTGGTTATGCAGAACCCAACCGGATTATGGCACTCATCGGTCCTTCAGGATCTGGGAAATCCACTTTGCTTGCTGCACTCGCTGGTTCTTCACATACTTTTCTTTCGTTTCTGCTTTTCTATTCTACTCGTCACTCTTCACCGATTCTTCTGCTTAACTATACTCTCATACTTTCAACATACTTCAACAAATTTCTCCACAAATATTTTTAGGGTTAAAAGAGATTGAATAGTAAGTTAAAATTAATTTATGTACAAATTGTTTCCAAAGTATGATTTTTTTTTTGTTTATGTATAAGTTAATTATAATTTATCAAAAATATTACTAATTTTTCTTGTTTTCTTTTTCTAAAATTATTTATAGGAAAAATTATCTAAAAGTATCTTTAGTCACTTAATCCTGCTGTTGCATGAATCATGAGTGCCTAATGATTTTTTATTCTTTTTAACTTATTTTTTTTAATGTAAAAAGAAAAGCAAGTTGGTTTAAATCTAAATTTTGTATAAAAAATTATACCGAATCCTCTTACTACCATGAGAATCCCTGTGAGTTTTCATCTAACAAGAATAATAACTTTAGTAATTGATTTGAGAAGTGCTTTTTAAAGTAATTCAATATTTAGTAGATGAAAGATTTTATCAAGATTTAGTTAATTACAGCTTTATCAATATTTAGCACATGATAATCATTGGACTGATGATTGGCCAAAAATAATTATTCTTTTTGGTGTTATTTAATTTGCCATTTTTAGAATATTTCTGTATCTCAAATTATTTTTCCTTTTTAGAATATAAAGTATACTTCTTTTATAGTAGCATCAAGAGATAAATTCAAGTCTCACAACATTATATATATATATATATATCTATATATATATATATATATATATATATATATATATATATATATATATATATATATATATATATATTTCACAGACATTTTAAAACAAATGATTGTCTAAATAGAAGGTATTTTTTATATCATAAATTTCTCTAGAAGATATCTACTTGCATAAGAGGTAATATTTCTTTTTTCATAAAATTATTTAAATTAATAACTTTTAAATTGACATAATAAAAAAAAATAGGCGGTGATATTTCTTCAATTATTTTAAAAACTTGACATTGATTGTAATCATGACGAACATAAAATCTGCTTTCTTTAATAGAATGTTATGAGTACCGACTAACATAAAAATGTCAGGTGTTAGGTAGATTGTAGTGATGACTATATAAAAGTCATAAAGGAGTGAAAGCAACCGAAATAAAGAAAAATGAAAGTAAAAATATTTTTCTCAAAGCACAGTGACAGTGCATTATTAATTTTTTATACTTAATTATTAATTAATGTTTCACCTATGTTTTTATTATATTTATTTTAATTTGTGATAATTTTATGTGATTACAACAGGTATACTTCCAAGCAATGTTAGGATGAGCGGAAATGTGGTACTGAATGGGAGTACGAGAAGGATGACAGGCTGCAAAGATGTTGTAAGAATTTAATTACTTTAAAAATAATTTAGTTACTTTAAATCATAAAATTTTAAATTTTACTTTGTCAATGTTATTTCTTGATTGATATTAGTTAAGTTTCTTTGTCAATGTTAATAAGACTATTTTTTTAATATATTAATGTTATCTATGATTTTGACTTTTTGATATATAAATTGTTTTTAGATTAACATAATCAAAACTATTTTTCATTAATTTAGGTTAATATTATTTTTTTTATTAACGTTAGTCAAAATATTTTTGACCATGATGTCCTTTGTGATTTTTTTATTGATGTTGATATATAATGATTACTTTTATCAATGTTACTATAGTGTTTTTTTTTTGTCCAAAGTTTATAAAAACAATTTAAAATGTTGAATAGAGAAAATTTCGATCAGCCTAAACGAAGATTATTTTTTCTTCAGATGTTAGTTGGGAAGTTGTCATCAATATTGTGACATCCCATTTTAATAGATTACACTACTAAATAAAATATCACACTATATATAATAACGAGAAGTACTTAGATGAATATAAAACGTAAAGGAGATAACTATTACAGTCATCCTGAAGTACTTAAAAGGAAGCTTAGGCGTACCACATAGTCCTAAGCAAAGGAGAATTTAAAAGAGTGCAACAGTTTTGCAAAAAGGTTGTCACTAAGGCAACTAATACAAAAGGCCTCATGGCCATGAAACTACTCCTAAGGTCACCAAGGCCGACAACTAGATCGTACCGCTGCGTCGCCCGGATCCACCTCGAGTCTCCCTCTCATCTGCTCCCACCAGAAGGTGATCATCGCAAGAGAGAACATACAATAAGACACAAACAGAAATGCAAGGGTAAGCTAGTGCAATTTGGTCTTATCATGCTACAACATACAAGTACTTAAACATTCCTTAACATACAACACACAAACACAGAACATCATGTTATAGCAGACAAACAAGACACTATGACTCAATTATCCGGATACATATACTAGGATCGGATTCACCGGACGCCTGCACTCGTGGTGGCCTCTACTGCTCTGCAGAGCCATTGCCAATGGGTTTCACCCTACCACTCACGAGGTTAGCCTTCAAGCGTCTAAGGCCATTATCCTGCCAAAGACTAGGGCCTCCCGCTACTCTCACCACTCGGGTCAGTTTGCTCTACTTGAGACTCACTGACCCTTTAGAGTTTCGGGATGCGATCCTTACTTGAATCCATATCCTAATATATACACTACACGCCACCATGAAGTCTCCCCATGGAACTCATGGAATTACGCCTATCACATCATCAGAATCATGTTTCTCATACAACAACCACCACCTTTATCTCATCATTACTTTCTCATGCTTATTATCAACCACCCAACACAACTTCATACATTACTCATGTTATCATACAAATTTGGTACATATAACTCATACAACTCATGCCAATACACCAAAATCTTGCATATTCAAGATAAACAGCCATACACTAAGCCAGACATCCAAACATACTCGTGCACATTATATTTAGAAGGAATAATCAGAATAATGCATGTAATAAATCATTTAACAACCAAGAAAACATGACCCCCCACTCGCACACTCGCTCAGGCGAGACGCTGACTTTCCAGATGCAGTGGATTCTCGCCCAAGCGAGATGAGCAAAAGGAGTCTCCACGAATTCTCGCTCAAGCGAGATGCTGTCCTCACAGAACACATCGGATTCTCGCTTAAGCGAGATGCGCGACGGTGGTGGCTTCACGGGATCTCGCTCAGGCGAGGCCTTCTCGCCTGAGCGAGACTACGCATCGCTCAAAACGGAAAAGAGTCGCCTAGGCGAGCTCTCGTGACAGGGAGCTCTCTGGTACTCTCGCCTAGGCGAGACGAGCTCGCTTGGGCGAAAATAGCAGAGTTCGCCACTGTCCAGCCACATGCAAAGGCGGAACCAGCTCGGATCCGCACCCAAACACACATGCAACTCCATTTCCCTCCACAAAACACACTATACATGCATATAAACACGAAAACAACCAAAAACAGCCAAGGACAACTTAAAACAGATGGATCTAGCTCCCCTTACCTTCGTTTGAGCACCAAAAACAACAGACCCGCAAAACAACGATAATAGCAGCTCCGGAACTATATTAGAGAGCTGAAACAGAAAGGTTCGCACAAAACGATGTTAAGAGACTTAGCCCTAACTTAACCATTGTGCTTAAACAGTGGAAGGAGGGGAAGAAAGTAGGCTAAAGGCTCTAGAGTTCGACTTACCAGAGAGTCACGAGCTGCTTTTGATAGCTTGGAGGTAGGAGGAGGTCGTGCCCTAGCAGAGCTCTAGCTGGAGATTTGAGAGGAAGAGAGGAACTGCTTCTGTGAGAGAGACCAGAGAAATCTGTTTTTCTGAAACAGAGGTAAGTGAGAAATGAGAGAGTTGGAAGGGTATAGGGTCCTACTGAAGGGCAGGGCCTTGGGCCTCCGAAAAGGCCAGGCCCAAACTTTATATTACCGAAAAAAAAAGCTTACAAATCTTTGATCAATTATTAAGATTGATATTAATAGTTGAAAGTAACCTCCTTTAATGTTGATTAAGAAAAATAAAACTCTTTATCAATGATAGTTAAATATTTTGCAAAATAATATTGAAAAATAATATTAACTAAAAGTATCATCCACTAATTTTTTTTTAAATTATAAAATATTGTATATTAATTTTTTTTTAAATTTATCAATAACTGGAATACTCCATCTAAAACATAAATTTTAAGAAATTTGAATTATTTTATCTGAATAAAATATTTTAAAATAAAATAATTTAAAATAAAAATAAAAATTTAATATATTTAAATTTTTTAAATATAAATTTTTTCATCCAAAGAAAATATTAAATGGAGAAATAAAATTCATAAAAAAATCATGCTTAAAATTTGAGGAAAATGATTAAGTTGAATGAAACTGCAGAAGTTACTTTTAAGCTTTATAGAAGGAACATTGAATTCAATGTTGATTATATAGTTCGACTCTAACTTCTAAGTGATTTCTATTGAATTGTCAAATATATGAATAGTAGACTTACTACTTTTCAAGTATTCAAGGTCTTGAAATATTTATAAGTAATGATTAGAATGTTTCGAGGGTGTTTTGTAAAACCTTTTGTAAACACATATATAAAAAAGAAAATATTAAAGTATGTTTTATTTTTAAGTTTTCATTTAATCTAATATAATATCACATAGTATGTTACATACAAAGAATAAAAAAAAATATTTATGACTAAAATCTATTGATAATCACAATATTTATCGATAAAACAAATAAAAGAAGTTATCTGTAATTATAAATGATTAACAATATTCGCTAGTAATTATTAACAATAAAAGATTATCACTAAATATCTATTAGTAATTACTAATGAATGTTTTTTATCGATAATTTATAACGATCAAAATTTATTGATAAATATCTGTTCGTAATTATTAATAAATACTTTTTATAAGTAAATTCTATCGATGATTTTCTCCTTCTTCTTTCTCCACATCTTGTGATTTAATCTTTCTTCTCCCTCTTTCTTCTTCTTCTTCTTCTTTCCTTTCTTCCTCCTTCTCCCTTCTCTCCCTCTCCCTCCTCTCATCCTCTTTTGAAGTTGCCATGTCTGCCATTGTCGCCATCATATTCGTCTTTGTCACCATCGCGTATGTTACTTTTAATTCCTCTTCCTCCTTTACATCCTCCTCTCTCTTTATCATTATTACTTTTGTTGTTGTCTCTTTCTCCTAATTTTTCTACTTTTCTTCTTCTATTCTTTTTTTCTTAATTTTACCCATCTTCATTTTATTTATAACAATATTTTGTTAGATTTAGTAGAAAAATTGATCTCATTTTATCAACATATATTAAAAAATTATTTTCATAAATACAATTACCAACGCTTTTTTCAGAAATAAAATACTGACTTATGAGAATATTGTCAGTAATAAAAATTCTAAATTACTAAAAGATTTTTCAATTAATTTTGCCGATAAATTTAATTGATAAATATATTCTACAATTTATAAAAAAAATTTGTCAATCTTTAAATTCTATTTTGCCGACAAGTTTATTTTTATTGATAAAATTCATCAATAAATTATATTTTATTGACAAAGATCAATAAAATTTATTCGGTAATATGATAATTTCGTACAGTGAACATGATACTTATATATACTATATATTTTACAATAATAAAACTTGTCTGAATAATATACATGGAGTCTATATACACCATTACTCTAAATCTAACTTTGGGTAGGCTCTCGGATATAATCATAACAACTTTTTTATATATATATAAATAAAAGGATAAACTAATTCAAAAAGAGACATCATACAACATGATATACAAAACATCTTTATATATTAATATATAAAGATAGTGTGTGCACCACCAATAAGACTTTAACACTTGAATGATCATGTCTGCGTTCATGTTAACACTTGATCAACAGTGAGTCATCACCTCGACATCGTTTAAGTGATATGTTACATATCTCTTAATGATACCAAACTACACATCATATTTTTAAGGTTTAATATACAACAACATTTATAAATGTTCATATGCTCCAACCAATCACAATCACAATCACTTGTATCAATTTGTAATTTGTTTTTCATATACAATACTATCAACAAATTATTTTCATATCTAAACAATATCTTATTGAATAAACTATACTTAACTGCCACCAAGAAAAGCTTCCTTTTTTACAATTCCAGAAGTCTTACCAAGCTTTTGGTATGTTTCAAGTACCAAATCCCACTGTAAAGACATCTCCCCTCAATCAAACACTTCATTATATTAAATTCTTTGTAAAAAACAACTACTTATCCAAATGAAGAGTTTTATCGACTAAGATCTTCCTAAGAACTATATTATGATATCACAATAATATTGTAGTTATTCTCTCGTCTTAGAGAGAACTCAAAGAAACTGAAATTGATACAAAAATGGTTGAAAATAGTTTAAGTGTGAGTCAAAAAGTTTCACATTGGATATAATAGACAAAGTTAAACACTATATAAGAATAAAGATTCATAATATCATTGCCTTAAGGTTTTAGAATAAAAGTAGTGTCAAATACTTTATATATGTAAGACTAATGTCATATAATCATATAGAATAGACAAAATTAAACATTATATAAGAATAAATACCCATAACCTTATATCTGTAAAACTAATGTTATATAACCATATGAAACTTTAATTTTTTAATGACTATAAACATAATATATATATATATATATATATATATATATATATTTATACATATATATATATATGTACATGTATATACATGTGTATACATGTGTATACATGTGTACACATGTATACACATGTATACACATGTATACACATATATATATACATATATATACATATATGTATATACATATATATACATATATATACATATATGTATATATATATATATACATATATATATATATATATATATATATATCTATAACTCAACAAAAACGAATAAGCTATAATATATATTATAATTTTGTTAGATTGAATTAAACATAAATAATTGTATTGTGTGTAGAATTACGTTGAGAGCTTTACCTGTGTAACTTTATTATACTTACTTTTAATACAACTTTTTATTTCATAGATCATCAAGATGAAACTCTATTTCTGATAACCAAAAGCAGTAACTCTAAAATCTACGTTCATCAATTGCAATAACTACGTCTATAATGCAGAGATACAACTCCGGTTCATGATTGTATTTGTGATGTTTTTGCAGTGTTACGTTACACAAGAAGATTATTTCTTGGGAACTCTAACTGTGAAGGAAACCCTCACATATGCAGCACGTTTGAGACTTCCTTCTGATACAACCAGAAACGAGATTGAGAAGGTGGTGACCAATGTATTGGCTGAAATGGGTCTGGAAGATAGTGCAGAAACCAGACTTGGAAATTGGCATCTGAGAGGCATAAGTACCGGAGAGAAAAGAAGGCTCAGCATAGGCATTGAAATCTTAACTCAACCTCATGTAATGTTTCTTGATGAACCCACCAGTGGCTTGGATAGTGCAGCCTCTTTCTATGTCATTTCTTCTCTATCAAACATAGCTCATGATGGAAGAATAGTCATATGCTCCATTCACCAGCCCAGTGGTGAAATCTTCAACCTTTTCGATGATCTGGTTCTCCTTGCAGCAGGTGAAGCTGTGTACTTTGGACAAGCAAATATGGCTGTAAAGGTGAGAAATTTTTCGACTTTTTACCATTCGAGAAGACAAAAGTTTAGCTTTTCTACGAAGCTGATAAATTCTGTTCTTGTTCAGTTCTTTGCTGATGCAGGGTTTCCTTGTCCAATCCGAAGGAATCCTCCTGAGCATTTCCTTCGTTGTGTTAGCCCAGAGTTCGATAGTGTCACCGCCTTAATAAAGTCTAAAATTGAAAACGTTTGTATTCACTATTTTCAGCATTCTTCAGCTTGGTTTTGTGGCTCATATATAATGCTGTTGAATTGTGTTCAGGCCGCTTCATCGTCGTTGAATTCTCTTATGAATATGACGACAGAGGAGATTAAATCAGAACTCGTAATGAACTACAAGAACTCCATACATTCAGCAAATGCAAGGAGAAAAATCAGAGAAATGAAAAAAAATGTAAGTCAATTTGTATAAGGCCACACTGCTCTCACATTAAGGCACATACCAAGAGATGGAAAAGACAATTGCAATATTGGCCATTACCCTTTTTTCTTTTGTTGAATTTGACTGAAGTAACTGGTTGTTCAGTTGCAGGAAGAACCTTTAGTTGAGAAGATATACGATACCAGTTGGCAGAAGCAGCTATGGACACTGACAAATAGATCCTTCTTAAATATGACCAGAGACTTTGGTTACTATTGGTTAAGGATTGTATTCTATATCATCATATCAGTGAGTGCTGGTTGTCTTCTTTTCAACATAGGAACAAGTAATGAAGCAATCATATCCAGAGGCAAATGTGATGGATTCATCTTTGGCTTAATGATCTTTCTGTGTTTAGGAGGAGTACCCTTTTACCATGAGGAATTAAAGGTACTCAAACAAACCATTAACTTTAATTTAGTTCCATCAGACTAAATTCAATGGACCTCTTATTTCATGACTCTTAAAAACCAGGTCTTCAAACGTGAAAGATTTGGAAAGCATTACGGAGAGGCCATCTTTGTACTCTCACATTTCCTCTCATCACTGCCTTTTGTTCTTGCAATTTCCCTCTCTTCGGGGACAATACTTTACCACATGGTGAACTTTCATTCAGGCTTCTCTCATTACTGCTACTTTTGCATGAACATATTTTGCTTCATTTCTGTCACAGAGGGCTGCACATTACTCGTTGCAGCACTCCTACCCGAGCTATTGGTAGCAATTGGAACCGCAACTGGTGTAATTGTGAGCAAACTCAAACATTCTCCTCTTCATTCTCATGAATTTGAAGAGTTATTTACCTCAAGTTGTGCACACAGGTATTCATGATGGTGCCATCTAATGTATTCAGAAGTCTGGCAGACCTTCCAAAATTCTTCTGGCGCTATCCAATGTCCTATCTCAGCTACATTACCTGGTCAATACAGGTACAAATGTTTCAATGCATTTATCATGTATTTAGATTATGATGTTAATGATGCTGTTTTACTGTGACACACAGGGTCAATTCAAGAATGACCTGATTGGTCTTGAATTTGAACCAAAGGTGGCTGGGGAAACCAAGATAAAGGGTGAACATATACTTCATGCCATGTTTGGAATTAGCACTGATTATTCAAAATGGTGGGACTTAGGAGTTGTAGTTTGCTTCTTGATATGCTATAGAGTGTTGTATTACTTGGCCCTTAAACACAAGGAGAGAGCTTCATCATTGTTGCAGATCAAAAGGACTTTCCTACACATTTTTCTCAGAAGACCCTCTCTGAAGGACAAATATACTTCTTCCAAGAGGCATCATTTGCACCCTTTGGCACTTCAGGAGGGTCTTAACTCTCCAATGTCATAATTCTCTCACTTTTCCTGTTAAACCTATCTCTCCCATGTCTCAAGTATATACATACTCTACTTACCTAATCTTTCTTTTTTTTTACACACTGTGACATTGATATGTCAGCAACTTGACATTGTAACCATGCTATGAAGTATTGTTTAAGTTTACAATAACGTGTAATGTACGACATAAAAAAGTTCGTTTGTAGAAAATCTTGAGAGTGGAATTTATGATAAAGTCAAACATTTTTTTTTTTTCCATGGAAAATGTTGATCGTTATCTTGAACTTTCTGTTTATGGGTGATGATTCATCTTAAGTAGGAGGAAGAAGAAGAAAGGGTGATAAAAATGAATTGGAGAATGAAAGTCAAGAAAGTTGAGCTGCATTAGAATGTTCCATAGTGTCCACGTTCAAGTGCTCTGCGTGGATGTCACAAAAAACTGATGAAGGTATAATTAACTTGTCCCAGCACATGCCAATATTAGATTGGTTTGACTATAAATGGAACAAGATTATTTAAGAAAGTTCTCAAGTTTGACTTTCATAAATGAAAGAATACACATTATCAAAGAAGATTAGTTAATTACATTACCTAATAGAAGTTGATCATTAATGTTGGTAGACATTTCATACCAACAATACATAAAAAAAAAAAAAAACTTATAACAAAACATTTGTTATTAAAGTTAATAAAAAGAAAAAAGAGAATGGATTCTATGGTAGAGTACGTAGATGCTCCACATAAGATTCAGTTTGGCAAGATAAAGGATAACATTGATTTTTGGTTATGCAGAGAAAAATCACTTCTCTCATTTGGTGTATTTGTGTAAAACATATTTTAGAAAAAAAAATATTTTAATTAAAAAATACTTATTATAATTTTGTTATTACTTATTTATTTAAATTAAGACAAAAAAGTTAACTTTTTTTTAAACATACACTCTTGTTGGGAGAGAATGCAGTATTGGTCTAACGAGGGGGCTTCTCCACGCAATTTCAATTGTTTTTCTGCATTTCCAAACTTTTTCAAAATATCTTAAATGATCATTGACTGTTTCACCAGCAGTTCCTCGTACACAAATCTCGACATTTACAATTCGATTTAGATAGTACTACTTTTTCAAGTCTAGTTAAAAAAATTACTAGATTTCCAAATTTAGTTAAAAAATTATCGGATTTCGAAATCCAATAAATATAATTACATTTTTTTAAAATATGTATATATTTTAATTATGTTTTAAAATAATGTAATAAGAAAAAAAAAATAAGACTAAAAAAATTAACATTAAAAGAATTAAAAAAAACAAAGAATAAATATAAATATATAAAATTTTATTTTATTTTTTTCTTATTTTAGTTTTATTTTATTTTGTTTAAAGGTTAATTTTTTTTTCATTTTTTTTTCAAATCAGGACATTAAAAAATAAATACAATTAAAATATAAAAAGTATTAAAAAAGTTAACCTTTAAGTAAATTTTAAAAAAAATAAAAAACAAAACAATACACACACACACACACACACACACACACATATATATATATATATATATATATATATATATATTCAAAGAACATTCAATTGTTTAATGAAAGAACCAAAATTAATGATGGTTAAGAAAAGGCAATGCAATTGCGGTCAAGAAAAGTCATAAGCTATAGTATTTTTTTTTTCTCATACAAAAATATTAATGTTGACCAATTGATGGAATTATTTTAACTTACTTAACTACACTAAATATTGGAATGTTTTTATTATTCGACAGTAAAATTATATATGTTAGCTACAACTTTTATTTTATTTTTTCATTAAATTTAACAATTTGATTATTCATAATAATAATAGTATATAATGGAATAATAATTTAAAAATATGCTATTAGTTGACTTTAATTAAATTGATATATTATTTTAATTAACAATTCTGACACTCACTTATTTAAGCCATTAATATTACTATTCATCCTATTTTTTCTCTTCTTTAAGCCCAACTAAGAAGCACTGGATTAATCCCAAGACTGTGATAGTGATTAGTAAAATCATATCTAAAAGTCAGTTTTAGTATTCAAATTCTTGGCCTTGCGAATAAATGTACTTCTGCTACGACTAATTATTGCTAGGTCTTTAAGTCACATTACATGATTAATTATCTACAGTTTCATAATTTAATTTCTTCTGCCGAATGAAGATTTTGACTTTTTAATAGCAAATCTATTTAAAATTGCAATTTAAGTATTTGGGTTTCTGGTGACTAGTTTTGCTATTTTATATATATATATATATATATATATATATATATATATATATATATATATATATATATATATATATATATATATATATATATATATAT